>Ga0208755_100019_pt1 | contig 184604 bp, 169 predicted proteins | sample LakWasMet57_HOW8_2_FD_183891 | JGI IMG/M metagenome (GOLD analysis project Ga0208755, IMG submission 183891) | Freshwater sediment methanotrophic microbial communities from Lake Washington under simulated oxygen tension - Sediment Metagenome... | ecosystem: Environmental > Aquatic > Freshwater... | reverse complement strand
CCCACCATCGACTCGTCTTTCGCGCCCACCATCGACTCGTCTTTCGCGCCCACCATCGACTCGTCTTTCGCGCCCACCATCGACTCGTCTTGGGCTGTTCCACGTGAAACACCGGGCAGGGCGGAGAGGCAGGGCATGGCTCGTGTGCCAGGACGGCCCCTCACCCCGACCCTCTCCCCGCTTCGCAGGGAGAGGGAGGTTGGGGTTGTGGGAAACATGTGCGAAACCCCCACGCACTCCCGGAGGCACCACATTCCACCGGGTTGACTCCCTCCCTCCCGGAGCCCCGCTGTGGACAACTCTGCCGCCCCTCTTCTTTCTCAGGGCCTCGAGCGCCTGGGTCTGACCCTCCCCGCCGACGCCCAGGCCCGCCTGCTCGCCTACGCCGGCGAGCTCCTCAAGTGGAACGAGAAGGTCTCCCTCACCGCCATCACCCGCACCGACGAGGTGGTCGACAAGCACCTCCTCGATTCGCTCGCCGTGCTTCCTGAGGTTTCCGGCGCCGCCCATCTCCTCGACCTCGGCGCCGGCGCCGGGCTGCCCGGCATTCCGCTCGCCACCGCGCTCCCCGAGCTCCGCGCCACGCTGGTCGACGCCGTGTCCAAGAAGGTGGCGTTCATGAAGTCGGGCGCGGTGAAGGCCGGCGTCGCCTCCCGGGTGAAGGCCGTCCACGCCCGCGCCGAGGGCCGGCCGGCCGAAGAGGGGCTGCCGACCGTCGATCTCGTCATCTCCCGCGCCTTCATGGACGTCGGGCCCTTCCTGCGCCTCGCCCGCCACTACCTGGCGCCCGGCGGCCGCGTCGTCACCATGCTGGGTCAGACCCCGCCGTCCGAAACGCTCGCCGCGCTGGCCGGTCAGGCGAACTTGAAGCTCCTGAGCCGCCGCACCTTCACGCTGCCGCACTCCGCCGACCCGCGCGGCGTCGCCGTCTTCGGTTGAGGGAATCGCGTTCCACGTGAAACACCCCGAAAAAAGCAGAGGAAGCCCGACACGCCTTCCCCACTTGTCGGACCCATGAAGTAGGAAGTCCGGACCATGGGGCGAATCGTCTGCATCTCGAATCAAAAGGGCGGGGTGGGGAAGACCACCACCGCCATCAACCTCGCGGCATCATTGGCGGCGGCGGAGCGGAAGACGCTCCTCATCGACCTCGACCCCCAGGGCAACGCGGGGAGCGGGCTGGGCATCGACAAGACCCAGCTCCAGGGGTCCATCTACGACGCCCTCATCGACGAGCGACCGCTGGCCGAGCTGCTGCTGCCGACCGAGCTCCGCTACCTCGACGTGGTGCCGGCGACGTCGGACCTCACCGGCGCCGAGGTCGAGCTGGTCAACATGGAAGCGCGCGAGCAGCGGCTCAAGCACGCGCTCGACCCGCTCAAGCGCAAGTACGACTACATCCTCATCGACTGCCCGCCGTCGCTGGGCCTGCTCACGCTCAACGCGCTGGCGGCGGCCGACTCGGTGCTCATCCCGCTCCAGACCGAGTACTACGCGATGGAAGGCCTCGCGCAGCTGATGTCGACGGTCGAGCTGGTGCAGCAGCAGCTCAACCCGAAGCTGTCGCTGGAAGGCATCGTGCTCACGATGTTCGACCCGCGCGCCAACATCAGCCACCAGGTGAGCGACGAGGTGCGGCGCGTGTTCCCGCAGCTGGTGTTCGACACCGTGGTGCCGCGCAACGTGCGCCTCGCCGAGAGCCCCAGCTTCGGCAAGCCGGTGCTGCTCTACGACATCCGCTCCAAGGGCTGCGAGGCGTACCTCGGCGTGGCCCGCGAGCTGCTCAAGCGCGACAAGGCTCGCGTGAAGAAGGGGCCGCGGCCTTCCGCCCCGCGCCCGCGTCCGTGAAACACCTTGCCATTTGCTGAACCAGAGGGGAGTTGAGCCGCATGCCAGGCGTCATCAAGGTGTTGCCTCCGCAGAACAGAAAGCCCGCCCTCGGCCGTGGCCTGGGCGCATTGCTCGCCGACGCGCGCGCGCCCACGCCCACCGAGCACCGGCAGCAGAGCGCCGGCGGTGTCACCCGGCTGCCCATCGAGCAGATCCACGCCGACAAGGCGAACCCGCGCCGCACCTTCGACGCCGCCCAGCTCGAGGAGCTCGCCGCCAGCCTCAAGCACCAGGGCGTGCTGCAGCCGATCCTGGTGAGGAAGGAAGGGAAGGGCTACCGCATCATCGCCGGCGAACGTCGCTGGCGCGCCGCGCAGAAGGCCGGCCTCACCGAGCTGCCCGTCATCATCCGCGAGGCGAGCGACGCCGAGGCCTACGAGCTGGCGCTGGTCGAGAACATCCAGCGCGCCGACCTCAACCCGCTCGAAGAGGCCGAGGCGTACCGGCGGCTCGTCGAGGAGCGCAAGCTCACGCAGGAGCAGGTGGCGGATCGTGTCGGCAAGGACCGGTCGAGCGTCGCCAACGCGCTGCGGCTGCTGCACCTGCCCAATGAAGTGAAGCAGCTGGTGGTCGAGGGCGACGTCGACATGGGCCACGCCCGCGCGATTCTCGGCCTCGGCTCGAGCAAGGAGATGGTGCTGCTCGCCCGCGACGTGGTGACCGACAAGCTCACCGTGCGAGAGACCGAGGCCCGCGTGAAGGCCGCGCGCGCCGGGGCGCCGATGCCCAGCAAGAAGAAGGTGCCCGCCAAGGGCAGCCCCGAAGCGAAGAAGCTGGTCGAGGACCTCCAGCGCAAGCTGGGCACCAAGGTGCGCCTCATCGAGAAGGGCAACGGGAAAGGCACCATGGAGATCGAGTTCTTCAGCTACGAAGACCTCGACCGAATCGTCGCCCTCATCCGGCGCTGAGTCGCGCAGCGAAAGAGAAAAGGAGTACGGACCGTGGCTTTGTTCGACAAAGGCAGTGGGAAGAGTGAGGAGAGCGCCGTGTCAGTGAAGGCAGGAGAGATCGACAGTTTCCTGGGCAAGGGCAGCGAGTTCGAAGGGAAGCTGTCCTTCAAGGGCCAGGTCCGCATCGACGGCAAGTACAGCGGGCAGATCCACACCGACGAGGTGCTGGAGATCGGCCCGTCGGCGAAGGTGAACGCGGAGATCACCGCCGGCAGCGTGATCATCAGCGGCACCGTCGAGGGGCTCATTCGCGCGTCGAACGTGGTCGAGCTCCACAAGAGCGCCAAGGTGAAGGGCACCATCGAGGCGCCCAACGTCACCATGGAGCGCGGCGTCACCTTCGACGGCACCATGAAGATGGACGGCGCGGTCAAGGCCCCGCCTCCGCCGCCCGGCGCGAAGTGAGAGCGCTGCTCGTCGCCCTCGTGTCGCTCGCCGCGTGCGACGACCCGAAGACGCCCACCCCGGAACAGCGCGCCAGTCTGCGGGTGCCGCTCCCCGACGGGTGGCGCGCGGCGGCGATGTCGGGCGGGCTGCAGGTCGGGCCGCAGGGGCGCGTGGTGCTGCAGCTCGAGAGCACCACCCGGCCGCTGCCCGACGCCGCCACCTTCCTCCACGCCCTCGAGGCTGAAGGGGTCGAGGTACTGCAGAAAGAGTCTGTAGATACTTTTGTCGGTGCTCGGTACTCCGTGAGCGGGGAGGGCACCAGGCGCGACGCCTTCGTCGGCGTGCGGCAGACGGGCCCGCGCACCATCTGGTGCTCGACGACGGCGAGCGCGAAGCGTGACGAGGTCGAGGCGGCGATGACCGTCTGCCGGAGCCTCTCGTGGGAAGGGTGAACATGAAGAGCTGGATGCTGGGACTGCTGGTGGTGGTGAGCGGCTGCGCGACGACCGCGACCGAGGCGAAGGTCGAGAAGGCCACCGACGCCGTGGCGCTCGAGCGCGACGCGCAGGCCGCCGCGACGTTGAAGGCCACGCTCGCCGCGATGCCGCGCTGTGAACCGGGCGCCGAGGTGGGCCGGGTGTCGGTGCGCGCGACGATGTGCACCCGCATGGCGTGCCGGCAGACGTGCTGCAACGGCTGCGGGTGGGCCGTGCGCTTCGAGACGAAGAACGGTGAGCCGCGCGAGGTCGGAGCGGCCCGCGCGCAGGAGCTGCTCAAGCTCACCGACGGCGCGCTCGACTGTGAGATCGCCGCCTGGGAGCAGGTGCTCGCCACCGAGTCGATCGGCGTCGACGGCGCGGGCTGCGTCGTTCGCTGATCAACCCCGAGCGGGGCTACGCTGGTGGGCATGATCCACGCGTTGCTCCTCTCGGTGCTGCTCAGTCAGACCATCTACGAGTGGGTCGACTCGAAGGGTGAGTCGCACTTCACCGATGACCCGAGCACCATTCCCAAAGGCGTGAAGCGGCGCACCACCGAGGGTGCGCCGGTGCTCGTCGAGCCGGGTGACGCAGGGCCGGGCCGGGCGGCGCCGATGCCGGTCACGAGCCCGAAGGCCGGGCCCGACACCTGCGAGCGGGCGCGAGAGCGGGTGCGCACCCTCGAGCAGCAGCTCGCGCAGGCGAAGGCCGAGCCCGAGAACGCGCCCAACCCCTGCCAGCAGGCGCTCAACGTCGGAGGCCAACCGGCCTACGCCCGCTGCATGGCGTCGCGCAGCAACGGCGCGCCGAAGCCGTCGACCGCCGCGACGGAGAAGGACCTCGAGGCGGCGCGTGAGGTGCTCCGCAAGGCGCAGCTCGAGGGGTGCCGCTAGCGCGCAGCGCCGGGGTGCCCGCCTCGAGCGTCCGCGATGAACGACCGGGCGAACGACGCGTTCCACGCTGATTTTCATCGCGCGCGAAGTCCGCGACACTGCGCCGCGTGACGCACGAGGTGTCGTTCGAACGAGCGGGAGCGACCGAGGTCCCGCGGCTGATGCACCAGCTCGAGCGCGGGCTCGCGCGGCAGGGCTACTCGGTGTCGGCGCGCAGCAACGGTCAGCTCCAGCTGGTGAGCGCGCCACCGGCGCCGCACCGGTTGATCGCGCGCATCGACGCGACCCGCTGTCACTTCACCTTCGCCCCCGGCGCGCCGGGCGTGACGCTGCCTGATCAGCTCGAGCTGGAGCGGCGCATCGACCTCGCGCTGGGCGGGGCGGTGGCGGCGGAACCTCGCCCGAGTGGAGGCGCCGCGCGCCGGTGCTCCATCTGCGCCACGGTCGTCCCCGCCGGCGCGACCGAGTGCCCGTTGTGCGGCATGCCGTCTTCCCCGTAGCGGAGTACCGTCGCCGCGTGCGCGCGCGACTCGCCCTGGTCTCGGTGTGGCTGCTGGCCTGTGGGCCGCAGAAGCCCGCGTCGCAGTGCAGCCCCGCCGCCGCGCCGATGGTGAAGCCGCCGGTGCCGTTGGCGTTCGTGGGCGAGCCGCTGTCGCTCGAGGTGCCGTTGCCGCCGGCGGTCTTCTGTCAGAACGGCAACCCCCTCGCGACGGCGGTGGTGACCGAGGTGCTCGACGCGCAGAACCAACGCGTGCCGCACGAGCGCACCGAGCCGACGTCGAGCGACACGAAGGGCTACTCGACCACCATCCGCTTCACGCCCACCACGCGCGGGGTCTTCTACCTCTCGGCGCAGTTCGAGCCGGCGCTCGGCATCGCGCAGCGGCAGGTGCAGGTGATGGGGGACCGCACCACCGAAGCGCCCGCGTTCCGCTTCCCTCTTCCCGCGCCGTGCGACGAGGTGTGGCCGCTCGAGCGCGCGGTGTTGTGCCGGCGGGGCGCGACGCTCTCGGTGTGGCGCGACGGTGGGGTCGAGCTCAGCGAGCCGATCGCTGGTGTGGTCTCGGCCGAAGGGGTCGGCTGGTGGTGGACCGACGCGCGCCTCACCCGCGCGGAAGAGGGCGACGGTGGCCTGCTGCGGAGCGAGCTCGTGGTGTCGATGCCCGCCGGCCCCACCACGGCGACGGCGATGCGCTTCACGCACGTGGCGGGCGACGTGTTCGACGTGCAGGCGCTCGACGGAGGCCTGACGTTGCGGCGCTGGACGCCGGGGTGGGGCGTGGTGACGGGCCCGGGCGTGGCGCGCGCGGGCGACGTGGTGGGCGTGGCGACCGCGACGCAGCTGTGCGCCGGGGCCGAAGACGCGTCGGTGTTCTGCATCGAGAACCCGCTCACGCCGGGGCTGGGGAGCGGCGACGCGCTGTGGCTGCGCGGCACGGAGACCGGCTCGGTGGCGGTGGCGCGCTTCGGGGCGCTGGTGCGCGAGCCGGCGGTGCTGTTCCTCCCGGCGCAGAGCTCGACGCTGACCGACACCAGGCAGCTCCACCCGACCTTTACGTGGAACGGACGGTTGATCACCGTGCGCGCGAGCGACCTCACGCTCGAGGCGTGGCGCGCGCCGGGGCCCTACACGCGGCTGTCGGTGAGCGACGAGCACGTCATCTTCCACCTCCAGTCGGGCGAGCTGGTGATCTACCGCCGCTAATCACCCCCTCTCCCTGCGAGCGGGGAGAGGGTGCCGACCGAAGGGCGGCGGGTGAGGGGCCGAGCCTCCTCCGCGTCGCGCTCAGCCGCCGAGCCTCTTCAACTCAGCCAACTCCGCCGCCTCCTCCGAGTCGGGCGCCACGCTGATCATCTCGTCGATCAACCACTGCGCCTCGCGCGGTCCATTCGCCGCCAACGCCTCGATCACCCCGGTTCGGCTGATCACCCACAGCGCGAGACTGATCACCCCAACCGGGAACCACGACAGCACGCGAACCCCGCCGGGCGTGACGGCGCCCTCGCGCCGCACCACCGAGAACGCGGCGCGCATGCCCTTCGCGACCTCCCGCGCTTCGGTCCATCGCAGCCCGCGCCCGGCCGCCTTCGCGCGCACGCCCGTCGCCATCAGCGCGGTCATGAACGCCGCGTGGCTGCGCAGCCAGCGCTGCATGTCGGGGTGCGTGACGCAGGGCACGCCGGCCTCCTCGAACGCCGCGCGCCAGGTCTCGAGCCAGGGGGGCGTGAAGTCGGGGAGCGCGCCGACGGTGGTGATCTGAAACGCGCGCGCGAGGCGGGGTACGACCTTCGCTTCGAGCCGGCCGTCGACGAGCCGCGCGAGGATCGCCGGGAAGCCCCAGGCGAACCGGTCCTTCCCCACCGCCTCGCGGAGCCGGCGGAGAGCCGCGAACGTGTTGAACATGAACATCACCGGCGCGCGGCTGGCGGTGAGCTGCGGCAACACCTCATCGACCTGCGACGCGAGCACGGTGACGAGCACGAGGTCGAAGGGCGTGGCCGGGTCGAGCGTGGGCGCGGTGTTGATCGGCGCGCGGCGGCCGTCGGTGGTGACGATGGCTCCGTCGCGGCGCAACTGGGCGAGCCGCGTGGTGCGGGCGATGACGGTGACGTCGTGACCGGCGCTCGCGAGGTGAAGGGCGAAGGTGCTCCCGATGGCGCCCGGCCCGACGACCGCGACGCGCATCAGAGCGGCTCTGGCTTGACGGGTTCGATCTTCAACACGCGCTCGACGATGGCGTGGCCGGCGTAGATGAGCGGCGTGAGCAGCAGCGCGATGAGCACCTTCCCGACCCACGAGGCGATGACGAGGTTGGTGAGCTTGGGGATCGACAGGTTGCCGCTCCACACCAGGCTCTGGATGATCACCGTGTCGACGAGCTGCGAGATGACGGTGCTGCCGGTGGCGCGCAGCCACAAGAAGCGGCCGCGAGTCAGCGCCTTGATGCGGGTGAAGACGGCGATGTCGATGAGCTGCGCGACGACGTAGGCGGTCATCGACGCCACGAGGATCTGCCGGCCGCTGGCGAACACCGCGTCGTAGGGGGCGGGCGTGAGACCCTTCCATTCCGGGGTGAGCGTCTCGGGGTGCCAGGGCACGGCGACGGCGACGGTGAGCACCACTAGCGTGAAGACGGCCATGCCGAAGCCGACCCAGGTGACGGTGCGCGCGGCCTGCTTGCCGTAGAACTCGTTGAGCAGGTCGGTGAGCAGGAACGTGATGGGGAAGGGGATGAAGCCCACCGAGAGAAAGTGGGTGGTGCCGAACAGCGGCACGCCCATCAGCTTGCCGCCGATGATGTCGCCCACCACGAGCGAGGTGACGAACAGTGCGCTCAGCGCGAGGAAGAGCTTGCCGCGGGTGTCGAGCGTCATGGCGGGGAGCGGCGACGTTTAACGAGCCACGTCGCCCCGGCGCAAGCCAAGCACGTAGAGGCAGTTCTCCTCAGTCATGAGCGGTGAGAGCCACGGGTCGGTGAGCAGCACGAGGGGGAAGACCTGCGCCGAGTCCATCGGCATCCAGTTCGGGAGCTTCGGGCTCAGCAGCGCCCACGCCGCGGGCAGGTCGCCCCGGCGCGCGAGCACGCGGGCGGCGTCGACGGCGAGGTCGAACCAGGCCCACGCGGCGTCGTAGCGGGCGAGCATTTCGTCTTCGACCTTGAAGGCGCGGGCGAGCGCGAAGGCGTGCGCGGCGAGCTCGTCGGGGCGCTGCTTGAAGCGCGGCATGGTGTGCGCGAGCGCGAGGGCCTGCTCGAAGCCGGCGACGTCGGGGGCGCCGGTCTGGGCCGAAGGTGGCACCTGGTCGCGCAGCAGCGTCGCGTCGCGCATCGGGTGCCAGCGGGGCGGCACGGTGGCGGCGAGGCGCTCGATGATCAGCGGATCATTTAGCTCACGCGCGGCGCGGCGCACGACGCGGGTGAGGTCGGTGAAGACGTTGCCCGCGCGCACCACCGAAGGGTCAGCGAGGAAGCGCGCGGCGTGGGTGACGCAGTCGGCCCACTGCCCCAGCGCGGCGTGGAGCTCGGCGGTCGAAGCGGCGGCGGCTCCGTCGCCTTGATCAGACAGCGCGCTCAGCCCGCGGAGCGCGTCTTGCCAGGCGCCGGTGCGCGCGAGGGCGGCGAGCGACTTCGCGGTGGGCTTCTTCTTCGTGGCCATCGCGCGGGGTTCTCCGACAGGAGGGAAGGGCAGCTCCATTTTGTCCGACAAAGGCAGTCTGGGCCGACGCGGAGTCGGCTCTGCCGGCCGAACTGGCGTTTGTCGAACAATATGGAGTCATCGCGAAGTGGCCGCAGAGGTGGGCGAGCGCCTGAGTGTCGAGCGAGTCGGAAGCGTGCGCAGCAGTCCGCGTCGCGTATCCTGGCTCAATGCGCAAGGCGTGGACCCGAAGTGATCAGCTCGTCGCACTGCACCTGTACCTGACGGAACCCTTCGGCCGGCTCCACGAAAGAAACCCGCGCATCATCGACCTCGCGAAGAGAATGGGTCGAACGCCAGGGTCCGTGAACATGAAGGCGAACAACTTCGCCAGCCTCGACCCAGAGTTCCTCAAGACCGGAAAGAAGGGGCTCCCGGGCGCCAGTGCGTCCGATCGATCGCTGTGGTCGGAGTTCGAGCAACATCGCGCTCCGCTCGGCGAGGAGATGGAGGCGGCGGTGGAAGCGCTCGGCGTCGTGCGGAGTGACCCGCCCGAGTTGCGTTCTCCTCTCGGGTCCTCCGAGGTGGTCGTGACCACGAAGCAACGCCGCCATCAGCGCTTCTTTCGGGATGCACTGCTCGCGGCCTACGAAGAGCGCTGCGCCGTCACAGGCCTTGATCAGGCGGAGCTCAACGTCGCGAGCCACATCATCCCCTGGTCAGTCGATGTCTCGCGCCGCGCGGATCCGACGAACGGGCTGCTGTTGAGTGCGCTCTTTGACCGCGCCTTCGACGGAGGACTGATCACTTTCGATAGCGGCTACAAGATGATCTGCGCCAGGACCCTCAAACGTAAGCCCGTCGGCGGCCGGAGCCTTCTGCTGGACCACGAGGGGCAGCGCCTTCGGATGCCAGAGCGCTTTCCTCCGTCGACCGACTCTCTTCGATGGCACCGCGAGCATCGATTCGTCGATCGGTGAACACCACCGTTCAGCGCCTCCTCTTGCGCTTCACGATCTGCATGAGCGCTCGCTGTGCCGCCTGCGCCGCCGAGTCCCCCGCGATCTCCCTGACGCTGTCGACGAACACCGCCACCCGCATCAGGTAGGCCTGAAGCGCGGCAGGCGGAATCACGATCGACGGGCGCTCAGCGCGCGCCTCAAGCAGGCGTGGCTCGACGGCGCAGCGATCTTCTCTCGGCAGCTCTGCACCAGACCGGCGGCCACTCGTGACCTCCAGGTCGCCGTAGAACATGCCGCCGTAGGGAATGAGCCCGTCCACCAGCTGCAGCGTCGGCGGCGTCGCGTCCGTCGCGGGATACAGGGTGATCTCCCCGTAGGTGATGTTGACCGTGTCGAGCGGACCCAGCAGCGGCCCCTCCTCACCCCAGTCGGTCAACACTTCGTCGGTCGTTTCGCGGCCATGGAACAGGAGGACGTTGAGCATCCGGCGACGGTACCCTGGGGGGCCGACACGCGTTCTGGCCCTTGATTTCACTGGGGTTCACACGCGCCGAAGACCAGAGTCACGGCCCAGTCGTTTCAGCTCGCCTCGTCTCAAAACCCCGCGAAGGAAACGCATGCCCGCTCAACGTCTGCTCCCCCTCGGAGCGCTCTGTCTGCTCGTCGCCGCCGGTTCTCCGAAGCCGACGGACCTCGCCACCGCGCAGCGCCTCGGTGGCCCCTCCCGCCCGCTCACCCACGTCTCGACCGACAAGCCCATCTACAAGGCCGGCGAGACCGTCTACGTGCGCGGCGTGGTGCTCGACGCGGCCACGCGCGCGCCGCTCTCCAACCAGTCGGCGCAGATCACCATCAAGGGCCCCAAGGGCGAGGTCATCACCGCCGGCCAGTCGGTCGTCACCGACGGCGCCTTCGGCTTCTCGTGGACCATTCCCGCCGACACCGCGGGCGGTGAGTTCACGCTGCTCGGCGCGGGCACCTGGGGCGCCGCTCCGGGCGAGCGCAAGTTCGACGTGCGCGTGTACCGCGCGCCCCGCTTGAAGAACCAGATCACCTTCGCCCGCGACGGCTACGGCGCCGGCGACACGCTCACCGCCACCCTCGAGACGTCTCGCGCGGAAGGCGGCGTGCCCACCGGCGCGAAGATCACCGCCGTCGCGCGCGTGGACGGCGCCGACGTCGCATCGGCGCCGTGCACCCTCGACGTGAAGGGCCGCTGCACCGTCTCGCTCGCGCTCCCGAAGACCATCGAGCGCGGCGAAGGCACCATCGCCTTCACCATTCAAGACGGCGGCGTCGTGGAGACCGCGACCAAGACCATCCCGCTCCTCGTCACCTCGTTCGACGTCGCCCTCTTCCCCGAGGGCGGTGACCTCGTCGCCGGCCTCCACACCCGCGTGTACCTCGAGGCGCGCACCCTCTCGAAGAAGCCCGCCGACGTCGCCGGCGTCATCGTCGACTCGAAGGGCAAGCAGGTCGCGACCTTCCGCACCGAGCACGAGGGCCGCGGCCGCTTCGCGTTCACCCCGGCGCGCGGCGAGAAGTACGCGCTCCAGGTCACCGAGCCCGCCAGCGTGAAGAAGACCGTCGCGCTGCCCGCGGTGATCAACGACGGCGCCACGGTGATCAGCGCCGCCGAGACCACCCGCGCGGATCAGCCCGTCAAGCTCACCGTCGCGTGGACCGGCGATCGCGTGGTGAAGGTCGCGCTCCGCCAGCGCGAGGTGCTGCTCAGCGAGAAGACCCTCGACGCGCGCAACCAGCGCGGCACCGACGTGGCGCTCGACGCCAAAGACGCCGAGGGCGTGCTCGTCGCCACCGTCACCGCCGCCGACGGCACCCCGCTCGCCGAGCGCCTCGTGTTCCGCGAAGCGAAGAAGCAGCTCACCATCAAGCTCGAGGCCGACCGCGCGCGCTACGTGCCCGGCGCGCCCGTCTCGCTCAAGGTGAAGACCCTCGTCGACGGCAAGCCCACCCCGGCCTTCGTCGGCCTCACCGTCACCGACGACTCGGTGCGCGAGCTGATCGAGAAGCGCGAGCAGGCCCCGTCGCTGCCGGTGATGGTGTTCCTCGAAGACGACGTGCGCGAGCTGGCCGACGCCCACGTGTACCTCGACGCCGCCAACCCGAAGTCGAAGCTCGCCACCGACCTGCTCCTCGGCACGCAGGGCTGGCGCCGCTTCGCGCTGGTCAACGTCACCGACTTCGTCGAGCGCGAACAAGACGAGGCCCGCCGCGTGCTGGCGCTGCGCGACGGCCAGTCCGAGCTCCAGGCAGACTTCGCGTCCGCCATCCCGCGGGGAGGGATGCTCAACATGGTGCCCGGCGCCCCGCCGCGCCCGATGGCCGCGCCGCCTCCGATGCCGGTGGCGATGCCCATGCCGAGGCCCGCGGCTCCGGTGAAGGTGGTCGAGAACCAGCCGCCGCCGCCGCCGGTGGTGGTGGCCGCCCAGCCCGTGCCCCGCGAGATGGAAGCGAAGAAGGAGCTCGCCGCCGGTCGCGCCGAGCGCAAGCGCGCCATCGCCGCCGACGAGTCGATGCCGATGCGCGTCTCGTTCATCACCATTCGGGAGTACGCCCACCAGGTGCGGCCCAACCGCCAGCCCAACGACCGCCTCGACTTCGCCGAGACGCTCTTCTGGTCCGCCGCGACGAAGACCGACGCCAACGGGGAGGCCACCGTGAAGTTCGGCCTCAGCGACGCGGTGACGTCCTTCCGCGCGCAGGCCAGCGGCTACACCAGCGGCGGCGTGCTCGGCGCCAGCGACGTGCAGCTCGACTCGGTCAAGCCGTTCTACGTCGAGCCCAAGCTCCCGCTGGAGGTCACTGAGGGCGACGTCATTCGCCTTCCCATCGCCTTCGTCAACGGCACCCGCGAGCCGCTGGCCAACGTGTCGATGTCGGTGGCGACGAAGGCCGACCTCCGCTTCACCGCGCCGACCGCGTTCGGGCTCAAGGCCGACGAGCGCGCCCGCCGCGTGATGGAGCTCACCATCGGCCCGAAGTCGCGCACCACGCAGCTCACGCTCAACGCCAGCGCCGGCGGTTATTCCGACGTCGTCACCCGCGAGCTGGCCATCAAGCCGCGCGGCTTCCCCGTCTCGCAGGGCGGCGGCGGGCTGCTCACCGCCAACGGCAAGGCGAAGTTCGACGTCACCCTGGCCGCCGACACCGTGCCCGGCAGCGTCAGCACCCGCATCGTCATCTACCCCTCGCCCGCGGGGAACCTCAGCGCCGCGCTCAAGAGCATGATCCGCGAGCCGTCGGGCTGCTTCGAGCAGACCTCGTCGACCGTGTACCCGATGACGATGGCGTTGCAGTACTTCAACAGCCACACCGGCTCGGACCCCGCGTTGATCAAGGACGCGCAGGACAAGCTCGACCGCGGCTACAAGCGCCTCACCGGCTTCGAGTGCAAGCAGAAGGGCTACGAGTGGTTCGGCGAAGACCCCGGCCACGAGGCGCTCACCGCCTACGGCATCCTCGAGTTCAGCGACATGGCGAAGGTGCGCAGCGTCGACGCCGACATGCTCGCGCGCTCGAAGGCGTGGCTCCTCGCGCAGCGCGACGGCAAGGGCGGCTTCGAGCGCCGGCGCCGCGCCCTGCACACCTGGGTCGAAGACAAGGACACGTCTGACGCGTACATCACCTGGGCGCTGCTGGAGGCCGGCCAGAAGGACCTCACCGCGGAGATCAACCGCGTGAAGACCGCGGGCCTCGAGAGCAAGAACGCGTACGTCGCCGCCGTCGCCGCCAACGTGGCGCTGATCAGCGGAGACCGCGCCACCGCGAAGAAGCTGCTCGAGCGCCTCGCCGGCCTGCAGGACGAGAAGGGCTTCGTGCAGGGCGGCACGCAGAGCATCGTGGGCAGCACCGGCGTGTCGCTCGCCATCGAGACCACCTCGCTGGCCACGCTCGCCTGGCTGCGCGCCGGCCCCGACTTCACCGCGCCCGTCGAGAAGGCCATCAAGGGGCTGAGCGAAGCGAGCAAGGACGGCAGCTACGGCGCGACGCAGAGCACCGTGCTCGCCCTGCGCGCGGTGATGGACTACGACCGCGTGCGGTCCGCCGGTCGCAAGCCCGGCAGCGTGCGCCTCTTCGTCGACGGCAAGCCGCTGGGCGCGCCGGTGAAGTACGACGGCAGCACGCAGACCGAGCTCGAGCTCCCCGACGCGTCGGAGCTGCTGTCGGTCGGCCCCCACACCCTCGAGCTGCAGCAGGAAGGTGGCGGTCAGCTGCCGTGGTCGATGGTGGTGCAGAGCCACCGCGTGAAGCCCGACAGCTCGAGCGAGACGAAGGTCGGCCTCGACGTCGCGCTCGGCAAGCCCGCGCTCAACGAGGGTGACGTGGTCGAGGCGACCGCGCGGGTGACGAACCTCACCGACGCGCAGCTGCCGACGGTGGTGGCGATCGTCGGCGTGCCCGGCGGCCTCGAGCCCCGCATTGATCAGCTCAAGGAGCTGGTGAAGGCGAAGACCATCGACGCCTACGAGATCATGGGCCGCGACGTGGTGCTGTACTGGCGCGGGATGACGCCGAAGCAGCAGGTGCGCGTGCCGGTGTCGCTCGTCGCGTCGGTGCCCGGTACGTACGTAGGCCCCGCGAGCCGCGCGTACCTCTATTACGGCAACGAGCACAAAGTGTGGGTCGCCGGGCTGCGCGCCGACGTCGCCGCGAAGTGAACCGGGCGGTGGAAATTTCCACCGCTTGTCAGAAATGGGTTCGCTCCCTACGGTGCTCGCTTCCGGGGGAATCGAACATGGACGGTGGGTCGGGTGGCGGCGAGGTCACGACGGTGCGTTCGGCATTTCGACTGCCGCGGGAACAGGTGTTCCTCGGCTGGGTGGGGGCGGTGGCGTTGGTGGTCGGCGCCTCGGTGCACGCGGCCAGCCCGCTGCTGCCTTCTCGCTACTCGTGGTTCGAGCCGCTGCGCCTGGTGAGCGTGTTGTGGTCGGGCGCGTGGGTTCCGGTGTGCGTGCTGGCCAGCGCCGGTCTGGGGTGGTGGTCGAGCCACGCAAGGTTGTGGCCCGCGACGCGACGTGAGGCGGTGGGGCGAGGCCTGGTGGCGGCCGCCGGCGTCGCGCTCGACGTGGCGCTGGTGCCCGCGCACGGGCTGGTCGATCTCCTCGCGGTCGGCGCGCTCGGCTTTCTCGTCAGCCAGCCGCGCACGAAGGCCGGGTGGGCGCGCGTGGCCGCGGGCGCCGCGAGCGGGCTCTTCGTCACCACCGGCGTCTGCTACTGCTTCACGGTGTTGAAGGCGCTGGTGTTCGCCGGCCACGCGCCGATGGACTCCAGCATCATCGACTTCGAGCACTGGCTGACCGGCGTGCAACCGCACCGGGTGGTGGCGGCCTGGTCGGCGGCGCACCCCGGCTGGGTGTCGTTCTTCGACTGGACGTACACGCGGCTGTTTCACCAGGTGTTGCTGACCACCGTGTTCCTGCTGGCGCTCGGTGACTCGACGCGCCGCTCGCGGTTCTTGTGGGCGCTGTCGCTCTGTTACCTCCTCGGGGCGCTGCTGTACCTGGTGTGGCCGGCGCTGGGCCCGGTGTTCTTCGAGCCGCAGACCTTCGACTACCTGCACTCGGCGTCGCTGCAGACCGACTGGATGCGGGAAGGGCTGGCGCTCAACACCAGCCAGGTCAACGAGGGCTCGGCGCGGCTGCTCGTCACCTGGGCGTACATCGCCTGCATGCCCAGCCTGCACATCGCGCAGGCGGCGGTGATGTTGTGGGCGGTGCGCTCGTCACGCCTCGCGTCGGGCGCGGCGCTGGTGTTCCTCGGGCTCACCGCGGTGGCGGTGGTGGTGCTCGGGTGGCACTACCCCACGGACGTGGTGATGGGGCTCGGGCTGGCGGCGGTGGCGATCGGGTTGTCGCGGGTGGTGGTGCGGTTGGCGTGGGCGGAGCGTGCTCCTGCGCCTCACGAGCGCGGCGAGAGGGGTGGGGAGCGGGCTGGGGTGAGGGGCGGATCGAAGCGAGTGCGCCACGAATCGCCCCTCACCCGGACTTCGTCCGACCTCTCCCCGCTGTCGCAGGGAGAGGTTAGTGGAGGTGGCCGATCGAGCCCCGGCCATCTCCCCCGGTCATCCGCACCGAGAGCTCCGTGACCGCTTCGGGGACCTCCAGCGTCTGCACCGCGAGCCCGTTGCGAGGCTGATCAGGGAGTCGCGTTTCGCCGAGGACCTCCACGCCCGCGAGCAGCTGCACCTGGTATTGATCATTGCCGTCGACGCTGATCTCGAGCCGCGTCGCGTGCCCCGCCGGCAGCCGAATGCGCACGCCTTCGCGCGGCACTTCGACCCCGTGCGGCTGCAGGAAGTACCCGCCGGGAACCACCTCGCCGCGCAGTTGATCCGCGTCGATGATCAACGGCCCCGCCACCGCGCGCGGATCACACGTGAGCTGCGCCGGCGCGTCGGTGCGCTCGAGCACGACCTCCGAGATCCACGTCGGCGCGTCGGCGCCCACCAGCAGGTCCACGTGCGCGTCGCTCGTCACCTCGAGCACGTCGCCGCGCCCCGCGAGGCTGCGCCCTTCGCAGCGAAAGCCGACGTCGCGGCTCACCCGCCAGCGCCCCGCAGGCACCCGCAGCCGCTCGAGGTGGGCCGGCTCCGCAGGGGTCACCAGCGCCTGCGGCCGCCCGTCGTGGAGCTCGACCACCCCTGCGTTCTGCGCCAACAACCAACCAGGCACCGTGAGGCGCTCCGCCGTGCGCTCGACGCTCAGCACGCCGCCCTCGCGCCGCACCCACAGGTCTCCGCGGAGGTCGCTCCAGATGGTGCTGTGGTACCGCAGCAGCTGGTACTGCTCGAAGAAGCCCGGCTGCGCGAAGAGCTGCTTCCCGCCGAGGAAGCACGGCTGCCGCGCCCCGGCCGCGCCACACATCGCGAGGATGTCCGGCTTGCGGCTCCACACGTACGCCCCGTCGCCGAGCTCGTGGCCCGTCGACACCAGCCCTTCCTGCTTCGGCGGGTGCGTCGCGATGTAGCGGTCGTTGAGCCCCAGCAGGTCGAGGCTCGGCAACTTCGAGAAGTAGGGAAGCGCTCCCGCTGCGTCCACCGCGAGCAGGGGCCGACGGTCGCCCCACGCCTCGCGGAGGAACGGGCCGAGCGAGAAGCCGGCGAACTCCCACCGCTCTTCGTGGCCGCGCCGGTTCTGCGGGTCGAGGTCTTGCGCGCGACGGTATTCGGCGGCGAGCAGGGTGAAGGTCACCACCAGGCCCACGCGCAGCAGGGTCGAGGTGCGCGGGGCGTAGCGCTGCGTGCGCGCCCACCAGGCTTCGGCTCCGTCCGCGATGATCAACGCCAGCGGCACGATGGCGAACAGGAGCTGCCGCCACGCGGGGAAGATGTCTCCTCCCACGAGGATCAGGTAGCCGGTCCACACCACCGAGGTGGTGAGGGGGATCAGCCAGCGACGGTCGGTCTTCTTCTGCGCCGCCAACGCGAAGGCCAGCGCGACCAGCAGCATGCCTCCGAAGGGCAGCCAGCCTCGCACGTGCTGCCAGCCCAGCTCGACGCGCGCGACGCTGAAGCCCACCTTCACCAACGCGGTGTTGGGCACCCAGGCGCCGTAGTACGCGCGGCGGAAGAGGTGCTGGGCGAGCAGGGCGGTGAGGGGGACGAGGCCGATCAGGATGACCGCGCGGAGCCGGGCGAGGGAGGGCGCGGCGAGGAGGGCTCCGAGGAGCATCGCGGCGATGAGGAGGGCGGCGTCGGCTCGCAGCCAGACGAGGAGGATCAGGGTCAGAGAGAGAGGGAGGTTCGGCCCCTCACCCCGGCCTTCTCCCCGCTCTCGCAGGGAGAGGGTGAGGAGGTGGAGGGCGAGGATGAGCACTCCCGCCATGAAGCCGTGCTCCAACGCGCCGATGCTCCACACGGCGAGCGGTGCGGTGAGTGCGAGCAGGACGCCTCCGGTGAGCGCACGGGGCACCGAGAGCGACACCGGCCGCTCGGGCCGCAGCGAGGTGACGACGATCGCCAGCGCCGCGCCGATCAACCCCAACACCCGCGCGACGCTGATCAGCTCGAAGCCGAACAGCCCGAAGAACGCCGTCAACAACACCCACGCGAAGTCGGAGTAGCCCTCGACGCGCTCTCCGTCGGTCCACGTCAACCCGTGCCCGGTGATCAACCGCTCCGCGTAACGCAGGCTGATCAACGCGTCGTCGGACAAGAACGGCGCGTACGACCACGCGTGCAGCCCCCCGAGCGCCAGCACCGCCGCCAGCACACCGAGGCCGAGGTAGCGCTTCACGAGGTCACTTCGGGACGATGACAGGGATCACCTTCCATGCGTTCTTCACGTCGTACTCCGGAGGCAACGCGCCGACCGCCCACCCCGGCGTCGTCACCTCGACGAAGGCGTACTTCTTCCCGAACTTCTTGCCCGGCACCGGCAGCGCCACCCCGAGCGCCGCGTGCCCGAGGTTCGACGCCAGCAACACCACCGCGTCCACCCCGAGCTGCTTCAAGATGACCACCGCGAGCAGCGCCTTCGAGTCGCAGTCACCCGAGCCGTCGGCCACCACCACCGTCGGCGGCAACAACCCGAACGCCGCGGTGTCTTCGGTCGGCAGCCGGTACTTGATGTTCTGCACGAAGCTCACCACGAGGTCGGTCAGCTCCTTCGCGTCGAGCTGATCTTCCTGCTGCTTCTTGCGGAACAGCGCGGTGAGCGGCGCGATGTCTTCGGCGTTGTCGTGCGCCACCGAGTCGAACACGCACTCCCACTCGCGCTGCCGGCACGCAGGAGGCGGCGCCCAGGTGAAGCTGGTGCCCTTGCCCGAGCGGTACGAGAAGCGCTGCGCCAGCTCGGCGAAGTCGTCGTCGACCTGCTGGTGCACGTCTTCCGACACGCCGTAGCCCAGCTCCCAGGCGTGCACCTGCTGCCGCCACTGGTAGTGCCGCGCGCTCGCCGGCGAGAGGTCTTCCGGCACCAGCGCGAGGCCCAGCGACGTCTTCGGTCCGAGGTCGGCCGGCACGTCCTTCGTGAGCTGGTTCCAGTCGAGCGGGTCGTCGACGCTCTCCAGCACCGCCGACACGAAGCAGCAGCAGAAGAGGAACGCTCCGCCCATCAGCAGGAAGAGCACGCGCAGACAGCCGGGCCCCTTCTTCGGCGGCGGCGCCGGGCGCACGTACGGAGCGGGCGGTTGCCCGGGTGCGGAGGCCCACCTCATGACGTCGGGATGCCCAGCCCTTCAGGGAGCTGCGGGTACGGAATCAACCCCGCCAGCAGCGCCTCGAGCCCCGGCGCCGCGAGCAGCGCGAGGGTGATGAGGATGGCGCCGAGCAACAACGCCGGGCCCATCTTTCCCGCGCGCACCGCCGCCACCTCGTCGATGCCCGGCGTGAGGTGGTTGAAGAGCCACACGCCCAGCAGCAGCAACACCGTGCCCAGACCCAGCGCGAGCCCGATGTGCAGCCCGCCGAGCAACAACACCCGCGGCAGCGTCTTCACGAAGTCGCCGCGCAGCAGGAAGACGTCGATGGTGTCGAAGAGCGCCGCCAACACCTGGCGCACCAGGATGCCGAGGCTGATCAGCGCCGTGGCGTGCAGCAGCCCGACCGCCGGGTTCTCGTCGATGCCCTGGCCTTCGCCCGAGCCCAACATTCGCGACAACAGCTTCCACGCCAGCACCACGCCGAGCCCGCCGAGGCCGATGCCGATGAAGAGCTTCACTGCGCCCGCTGCCAGCAACGCGCCGTTCATAGGCGGCGGACGCTAGCTCACCACGCGCAGGTGGCGACGAGTTCTCCGGTGGGCCGCGCCTCCCAGCGCAGCGTCGGCCGGTGGCCCATGCGCTCGAAGCAGAACTCGAGCAGGCCGAAGTTGAGCTCCATCGGCATGCCTACCGGGTCCATCGACTCGATCTGCACCGCGCGGTCACTCAGCTCGGTCACGTGCAGCGTCACGTCGGTGCGGCCCATGCGCACGAAGCGCGGCCACCTCCGCAGGAGCTGCAGCGGGTCGAGCATCGGCAACGTCAACGACAGCAGGCGCCCGCTCAACGTCTGCGCGTAGGCGTGGGCCAGCGCGTAGCCGAGCATGCGGTGCGCCATCGGCGAGAGCTCCTCGGGGAAGAGGTGCACCCGGTACAGCTCCACCGCGTCACGCCACTGCTGCGCGGTGTAGCGGGGCGCGAGCTGCGTGGGGTCGACGCCCAGCGCGCGCAGCCCTTGCTCCAGCTCGCCGGCGGGCGCCCGCACCCGGAAGAGCGCGTCGAACAACGAGCTGTCAGCGGCGAGCTGAGTCATCGAAGTTGAACGGCGAGGACCGCGTCTTCAACGACTAACGGCACCGCGCGCGGATTTCCCTTCCACGCGGCGTACAGCGCTTCGCGGTCGGCCAGCGACATCGCCCACGTGTCTCCACACGGCGGGCGCTCCAGCAACACGGTGCGCGGCGCGAGCGTGGAAGGCTGCGGCCCTCCGAAGGCGTACACGTCGTCGCGCTCGGCCAGCCAGGGTAACAAGTTGCCGCTGACGAAGAGTGGACCCGGGGCGTGTCTGACCGCAGCGAGCCCGCGGGCGATGGCCTCCACCCGGCCCGGCGGGTCGGAACAGCCGGTCGACGCCGCCCATCCCTGCACGCCTCGCAGCGCCTTGACGGTGCGCCGCAGCGGCTGCTCGTTGGTGATGATCAACAGCGCGAAGGTGCTGATCAGCACCCACCCCGGCGGCGTGCGTCCGTCGAGCAGCGCGGCCACCACCAGCACCGCCGCGGCGACCACCACCGCGCCGTAGTGGTCTCGCCACGCCATCGCGAAGAACCGAACGCCCAGCAGCGGCGCCAGCACCAGCAGCAGCTCGCGTCGCGGCGCCTGCCTCGTCCACGCCAGCCAGGCGGCGACGGGCACGAAGGCGACCACCAGGTCTCCCAGCCCCGCCAGCACGCCGGGCGAGAGGCGCATCGCGAAGAACTCCAGCACGCCGCGCTCGGCGCCGCGGAACGGCACCGAGGTGTACGGCATCACGTCGCCGAACCAGCGCGGCCGCAGCACGAAGGCGAACACCGCCCACGCCAGCGAGAGCCCGGTCATCGCCCACGCCACCCGTCGCGGCGCGCGCGTGAAGAGGTACGGCGCCAGGGCGAGCCCGACGAAGGGGAACTCTTCCTTGCACGCGAAGAGCAGCACCAGCGCGACCATCGCCACGCTCCACCGCTCGAGCAGCAGCGCCGCCAGCAGCCACGCCATCGGCGCCATCGCCCACGTGGTGGGGTGCACCGGGAAGCCGAGCGCCTGCGTGACGCCGACTCCGAGCGCGAGCAGACCTCCCAGCAGCCAGCCCGCGCGCAGCGAGAGCCGGCCTTCGTTCATCAACCACCCCAGCGCCAGCAGCGACGAGAGCGCCGCGAGCGCTTCGAACCCCAGGCCGACCTCCGCGCCCGGCAGCACCTTCGCGAAGGGCACCGTGAGGAAGAGGATGGGGTCGAAGTGATCATTGAAGAGGAACAGCTGCCGACCGCTGAGCCACGGGTTGGGCGGGTCGAGGGCCAGCCGGGAGATGGCCTGGCTGTAGATGCCGAAGTCGTAGTTCGAGAAGCCGAACGCGTGCGCGCGCAGCCAGGTGGGCACGGTGATGAAGACGAGCTGCAGCAGGCCCCACGTCGCGAACCAGACGACGAGCTGTGCGCGGGGGGCGGCCTTCACGCGCGCCGCGCTAGCACGACAGGCAAAAAAAAAGCGACGCGCCGGTAGCACGTCGGAACTCGTTCCTTGCCACGCTGCTTCAATGCGCGGCCTGAATCGGTTCACGGCGTACTGCCGGTTTGTCGCTCGGCCGCTGGGTCGGTGACCTCATCAGCGGTCGTTGTGGCTGGTAGGGCCCGATGAAGCGACCGTGCCAGCACAGCGGTTGTCTTCAGTGCGATCTGCGATTGAACGTTGGGTAGGGGCTACGACTCTCGTTGGAACCACTTCCTGCTCGTTCGCTTCCTTTCGTGCGACTGGGTCGACGGGAAACTCGTTGAGCATCTCGCGTGCCGGTCGATCCGCGCGCGAACTCCCGCGAGATCACGAGGCTGCCCCGGAAAGCACCCCGCGAAGGCTGCGCCCCGCGCGAGCGATGCGCGCAAAGTGATACGACCAGAACGATGAAGCGGTCGCTTTGCCTGATGCTCGTCGTGCTCTCGGCCTGTGGGCCTGTTCTCGTCGAGCCCGACGTCGACGCGGGAATGGTCGATGCAGGCGCGGTGGAGCCGTCGGCGCCGGTGCGGGTGCGCGTGGCGACCTTCAACGTGAAGCTGTTCTTCGACACCGTGTGCCAGTCGGGCTCGTGCACTTCGGCCGACTTCGAGGCCGTGCCCACCGCGACGCAGTTCGAGGCGCGCGCCGATCAGATCGCCCAGGCCATCACCAGCCTCGACGCCGACGTCATCGCGCTCGAGGAGTTCGAGACCCAGACCTGCCTCGACGCGGTGCTCAGTCGCCTCGCCAACGTGATGCCGCACGGCGTGCTGGGGGAGATCGGCACGCCCGGCTCGGTCGACGTGGCCATCGTCTCCAGGACGCCGCTGAACGGCGTGGTCGGCCACCGCAACCTCGAGCGCCTCACCCGCCCCGACGGGAGCCGCACCAACTTCAGCCGCGAGTTCCTCGAGGCGCACACCGTCACCGCGAGCGGCGCGAAGGTGGTGCTCTTCGCCGCGCACTTCCGCTCGAAGGTGCAGGACGATCCCGGCCGGCGGCTCGCCGAGGCGCAGACCGCCCGCCGCATCGTGCAGGACTCGGCCGCGGTGAACGCAGACGCGCTGGTGGTGCTGGGCGGCGACCTCAACGACACGCCCGGCTCCGCGCCCCTCGACGCGCTCATGCTCGACGGCGGGTTGATCCGCGCGGCGGCGGATCTCCCGGCGGCGGATCAGGTGACGTACCTCTTCTTCAGCTCGGGCGAGATCATCGACCACGTGCTCCAGGCGAAGACGCCGGCGGCCAGCGTGGTGCCTCGCTCGGCGCGGGTGTGGAAGAACGGGCGCGGCTGGGGCGGCTCGGACCACTTCGCCCTCACCGCGGATTTCGACGTCACGCCGCAGCCCTGAAACGGAAAGCGGGCGCTGGCTCCACTCAGGGGTCGTGCGCGCGAACCAATGGGTCCTGGCGGTGGTGGTGCTGGCGGGGTGTCAGACGTACGACTTCGAGCGGGTGACGCCGTTCACCGTGGCCCAGACCACGAAGACGCAGGTGTTCGCCAGCCGCCGGCTCAAGCCGAACATCATGCTGCTGGTGGACAACTCCGGGTCGATGTTGCTGCCCACCGACAAGAACGACGCCCGCTGCGCCCCCGGCTGTGGCGCCTCGGCCAGCACCCCCTGCGCGCCCACCTGCCCGACGCGGATCAGCGAGCTCAAGAGCGCGATGAACGACTTCCTCACCACCCGCGGCGCCGTCGCGCGGCTGGGGCTGACCGTGTTCCCGCAGACGACCGACACCGACACCTGCCGCGCGGCGACCAACCTCAACGCGCCCATTCCCGCGCCGACGCGGAACGACGAGGGCACCGACGCGGCGCTGGTGTCGAACGCGGCCGCGCTGAACCAGGTGCTGCAGGACCTGCGCACGCCCAGCGGAGGCACGCCCACCGCGTCGTCGCTCGACTTCGTGGGCCAGCTCGGCGCGCTCAACGACGCCAACGACGGGCGCGAAGACATCGTGTTGCTGCTGACCGACGGGTTGCCGAACTGCTCCGACACCAACGTGAACAACATCTGCGATTGTGACGTCGCGGGCACCTGCTCGGCGATGCGCAACGCCGCGTGCAGCTGCACCCAGGCGTCGTGCTCCGGCCCGGCGCGCTGCGGCCGCGGGTGTCTCGACGACGAAGGCGCGGTGGCGAGCGTGCGCGCGCTCCTGCGGAAGGGCATTCGCACCGTGGTGGTGGGCTTCGGCGCCGACGTGCGCGACGGCGCGGGGCCGCTGGTGCTGCAGGCGATGGCCGAGGCGGGCGGGTTCGCGCGGCGTTGCCCGAATGGCACCGACGCCGAGTGTGGCGGCAGCACCTGCGTGGCGGCGACGAAGCTGTGCGAGCAGGGCTTCTATTCCGCGAGCTCCGGCGGTGAGCTCGGCGCGGTGCTGGAGCGGATCTCTGCCGCGCTGGTGGTCGACGCCTGCGACTTCGCGCTCGACGCGAAGCCCAGCGATCCGCGCTACCTGTCGGTGCTCATCGACGGGAAGTCGACGGCGGCCGGCGACGACACCTGGCGCTACGACTTCGCGGCCAACCACGTCTTCTTCCAGGGCGCGCTGTGCACGCGGTTGAAGGCGTCCACCCCGCAGGAGCCGGTGAACCTCGAGTTCCGCATCGTCGAGACCTTGTGAGCCGAGCGCGCGGGCTACACTGCGCCCGGTGACCGTCGACATTCGCGTGGTGCAGGGCGACTTGTTGGACCTCGACGTCGAGGTGCTCGCCGTCAAGTACGCGCAGGGCTTCCACTCGAGCGACGGGCTGGTCGCCAGCAAGCTGCAGGAACGGCAGATCTCCCGCCGCACGCTCGAGGCGCCGGTGAACGAGGCGCGCTTCACGCCGAGCCACGGGGCGCTGCGGGCACAGGAAGTGTTGTTCCTCGGCACCGTGCCGCTCAGCGCGCTCGGGTACCACGACGTGCGGCGGTTCGCGTCGCGCACGCTCGAGGTGCTGCAGGCACGCGGCACGAAGGTGACGTCGCTGGGGCTCACCGTGCACGGCGCCAACTGCGGGCTCGATGAGGGGGAAGCGGTGCTCGCGCTCGCGGGCGGGCTGATCGACGGCGTGCAGCGTGGCCAGTGTCCTCCGTCGCTCGAGCGGGTGTTGATCGTCGAGAAGCGGGAAGGGCGCGCCCAGCGGCTGCAGCAGACGTTGCTCACCAAGCTGCCCGGGTTGCCCGGGGTGGCGTTCACCGGCGGCGCGTTTCGGGTCGAGCGGCCGCGGGGACCGGCGCCGGTCGCGTTGTCGCTGCCGACGCACGGGGTGAGCGCGGTGGGGCAGAAGCCGCACGCCTTCGTGGCCATGCCCTTCGCGCCGGAGTTCGAGGACGTGTTCCACTACGGCATCCAGACGCCGCTCCACGCCGCGGGCCTGTTGTGCGAGCGCGTCGACGAGGCGGTGTTCGAAGGGCTGATCATTCAGCGCATCCTCTCGCGCATCTCGACCGCGAAGGTGGTGGTGGCCGAGCTCACCGGCGCCAACCCCAACGTGTACCTCGAGGTCGGCTACGCCTGGGCCTCGAAGGTGCCGACGGTGCTGCTGGCGCGCGACGTCAACGAGCTCCGCTTCGACGTGAAGGGGCACCGCTGCCTCATCTACAAGAACATCCGCGAGCTGGAGCGCATGCTGGCCGACGAGCTCCGCACGCTGGGCTGAAACGTGCGATAGCCCCGCGCCATGTTCTCGAACCAGGTGGTGTGGATTACCGGAGCCTCGTCGGGCATCGGTGAGGCGCTCGCGGTGGAGTTCTTGAAGGCCGGCGCGAAGCTGGTGCTCTCGGCGCGGCGCAAGGAAGAGCTGGAGCGCGTCGCCGCGAAGTGTCGCGCCGCCGAGGTGCTGGTGCTGCCCATGGACCTCGCGAAGAGCGACGGGTTCGACGCGCTGGTGCCGCAGGTGCTCGCGAAGTTCGGCCGCCTCGATGTGGTGGTGCACAACGGCGGCATCAGCCAGCGCGCGCTGGTGAAGGACACGCAGATGGAAGTGCACCGCCGCGTGATGGAGGTGAACTACTTCGGCACTGTGGCGCTCACCCGCGCGGTGTTGCCCACCCTGCTCGCGGCGAAGCGGGGGCAGTTCGTGGTGATCAGCAGCGTGGCGGGGAAGCTCGGGACTCCGCTGCGCGCGGCGTACTGCGCGTCGAAGCATGCGCTGCATGGGTTCTTCGATTGCCTGCGCGCCGAGGTGGCGAACGATGGAGTGGGCGTGACGATGATCTGCCCCGGCTACATCGCCACCGAGGTGTCGAAGAACGCGCTGACCGCGGATGGGAGTCCCACCAACAAGACCGGTGAGGACATCGCGAATGGGTTTCCGGCGGATCTCACCGCGCGGCAGATCGTCGACGCGGTCGCGGCGCGGAGGTCGGAGGTCTACGTCGGCCGGTTCTTCGGGAAAGAACGGTTGGCGCTGGGGCTCAAGCGGTTTCTCCCCGGGGTGCTCGAGCGGATGGTCGTCAATCAGGCCCCGAAATAGCCGAGGAATCGGAGGGGCGCGGTTGCGCGGGCCGGCTTCCGTGTGCGATTGCACGCCCGCTCGCGCCCATCTGGGGCGCTGATGTTTCGGGGGACCCCACCATGACCGCGAATTCCAAGAAGGCAGAGTCGACCAAGGCGAAGTCGAAGGCGAAGACCGGTGGTGCGAAGGCGAAGGTCACCACGGCGACGCGGCGGGCGGTGAAGCGGGAGCGGGTGGCGATGGTGAAGGCGCCGATGCCGAGCGCGCCGGTTGGGGTGGAGGTGGTCGCGCAGCCGGCGCCGGAGGTGATGGCGGCGGAGGTGGTGGGGAAGGTTGCTGGGGCGAAGGTGTCCGCTGAGAAGGGCGTCGCTGAGAAGGGCGTCGCTGAGAAGAACGCGGCTGCGACTGGCTCCGCTGCCGCTGGCTCCGCTGCGACTGGCTCCGCTGCTGCTGGCTCCGCTGCTGCTGGCTCCGCTGCCGCTGTCGCTCGCAGCATCTCTCGCTCTGAGCTCGAGCTGCTCGTTCGTCGCGAGGCCTTCCGGCTCGCTCAGCGCCGCCAGTTCCGCGGCGGATCTCCTGTGCAGGATTGGTTTGCTGCTGAGACCATGGTCAAGGCTCAGCTGTCCGCTCGTGGTTTCTCGCTCGCGAGCTGAGATGCGCGCCGCCCCTCACCCCGACCCTCTCCCCGCTTTCGCAGGGCGAGGGAGATGGTTGGTTTTGTTGGTTGTGGCGTGCGGCCAACCCGCTCCACCCACCGATGCTGGCGTCACCGTCCCCGCGCCCGTGTGTCTGGTCGACGCGCCCGACGCCTCGGTCGACGCCGGCGCTGACGCAGGTCTCGACTTCTCCTGCCGCGGCCGCGCCCCCACCGGCGGCGGTCAGCTCGAGCTCGTCATCACCGGCAAGACCACCCGCGCCGGCCTCGTACGCTCGACGCTGCCGGGCATGCAGCTCGAGCTGCTCTCTCGCGACGGCGTGGTGCTGGCCTCCACCGTGTCCGGCGACGGAGGGGTGTACCGCCTCTCGCTCGACGCCGGCTGTCAGCCCGTCGACGGCGAAGTGCGCGCCACCCACCCCGACCGCGATGCGGGCTTCTCGGTCTCGTACGCCGTGCCCGAAGCACCCTGGCAGTACGACCGCGCCGGCCTCGAGCTGACGCTCTTCGACACCTCGACCCGCGGCCTCGCCGCCGCCATCGCCAACGTCACCCTCGTCGACGGCACCGCCGCCCTCGCGGTGACGGTCACCGACTGCAACGGCACGCCGGTCGAAGGCGCGCTCGTCACCACCACCGGCGACGCGGGCCTCGTGCGCTACGTCGGTTCGAGCGGCCTGCCCACCAGCACGCTCACCGCCACCGGCCCCACCGGCGACCTCGTCATCTTCAATGTGCCCGGCAGCTCGGTCGAGGTGACCGCCACGCTCGACGGCGCCGTCGTGGGTCAACGCGTGGTGCCCGTGCACGCCGACGCCGCCAGCGGGACCTTCCTCTCGCCGTAAGCCGTTGATTTCGATCAGGTGCGATCTCCGCGCACGTGATCGCACCCCCGAAAGAAGTCACGGCGCCGCGACGCCGACGTCGTCAGACTGTCGTGCGGGGCCGGTAAATCGGCCTCGCAGCAACCAGTCACCGACAGTGCACGCCAACACGGGAGGCCCCATGCAGCAGGCTGAGTCCGTTCGTTCCGTCGCCGATCGTCTGGAGAGTTACTTCGAGTGGTACCTCCGCACCGACCCCGACGCGTCGTCGGCGGTGGTCACGCTCGTCTCGCGCTTCTCGGCGCTGGTGGCCGGGCCGGCGAACGCCGCTGAAGCGAAGCGGCTGCTCGACGACACCCGCGGCTTCGCGCTCGGCAGCCCGTGGGAGGAGATGCGGCTGCAGCTCCTGCGGCTCGCCACGGTGTAGCGCTCGGCTCAGAAGCCGAAGAGGCGCTTGAGCAGCCCGCCGCCGCTCGAGGTGGACGCCGTGCCCCACACCCAGGTCCACCGGGGAAAGCGGAAGGCGATGTCGACGGCCACCGGCTCGGTGGCGGCGATGCGCAGGGCCGTCACCCGCCGCAGCCCGGGCGGGGCGTAGCGTTGCAGCACCTCCAGCCAGAGCTTCGCGTGGGGCAGCGGCCCGGCGAGCGTCAGGTCGTTGAGGAAGCGGAGGCTGGGGTGCTGCAGGAACGCGGTCAGCTCGAGCACGCGCGCCTCGCCGTCGGGCGCCTTCTCGCTGACCGGGGACACCGTCATCGCGCGCACGTACCCATGACGCCACGTCAGCTCGCAGCGCTCGCCCTCGAGGCTCGGCGTGAGCTCGGCCTGCGCCGAGGAGTCGCCGCGCAGCAGCCGGGCGCGCGGGGAGTGGCCGACGTCGAGCTCCTGCGCGAGCTCGCTCCAGGTCAACGAGTCCTCGGTAGCGTTGAGGAGCCGGCCCTCGAGCTGCGCAGTGAGCGCCTCGAAGCGCGGCTCGAGCGGCGGCACGGCGAGGCGCGGCGGGGGAATCGGTGATGAGCGCGGCTGCGGGGTGCCGGGCGCGAGCGGCGCGAGGGCTTCGGCGAAGGCGGCGGCGTTGGCGAAGCGCTGCGCCGGGTTGGCCGACAGCGCGCGGCGCAGCGTGGGCTCGACGGCCTTGAGCGCCTCCGGGAGCTGGAAGGTGAACTTGCCGTGGGCCACCAGCGGCTTGAGCGCCTCACGACGCTGCTTCTCGGAGTGGCCGTCGGTGGCCGGCCCCCACGGCGAGCGGCCGGTGAGCATCAGCGTGAGCAGCCACCCCAGCGCGAAGACGTTGGAGCGCGCGGTCTCGGGCTGACCGAAGAGCTCTTCGGCGGTCCACATCCACGTGGTGGGGGTCGCGGGGAAGCCGAGGTCGGGCTCGGGGTCGAGCGCCGCGAGGTGCAGCCGGAGCCGCCCGTGTTGATCACTGCCCAGCATCGACGCGCGGACCGAGAGGTGCGGCGAGGTGAGGTGTCGCTGGAGCAGCGCCTCGGCCTCCGCCACGCCCAGCGCCAGACCGCGCACCGCGTTGAGCGCGAGCTGCGGGTCGGCGAAGGGGAAGGCCCCGTCGGTGCGCCGGCCGGGAGACTCGATGACCGCCCAGGGGTGGCCGCCCTCGTCACCGGCGTCGATGAGCGCGGGCCACGCGGGGGAAGTGAGCGCCGAGGCGAGCCACCAGCGGCGCTGCACGCGCGCGACGTGGAGCGGCTTCAAGTCGACCACCGGCCGCTCGACCCACCAGTCACCGAGGCCCTGGTTGAGCAGCGGCTTGACCTTCGCGGCCTCGACGAAGGACCCGTGGTTCCAGCGCAGTGAAGAGACCTCCCAGCGCGCTGCGAACGGCATCGGCATCGTGCGAACCCCCCCGGACCGGCGCCGAATGTTACCGCTATGCTTCGCGAATGCCTCACGTCGCGTTGGTCGCCCCGCACTTTCTGGAGAACACCAACCGGTACGTGCGGGCGTTCTCCGAGGTCGCAGGGGTGGAGCTGTCGGTGATCAGCGAAGACCCGGCGCGCGCGCTGCCCCCGGAGCTCCGCGGGCGGATCAGCGGCCACTACCAGGTGCGCAACGTCAGCGACCCCCGTCAGTTGGTGACGGCGATCGAGGGGCTGACGCGGGGCCTGGGCCCGGTGGATCGCCTGACCGGGGCGCTGGAGCAGCTCCAGTTGCCGATGGCCGAGGCCCGCGAGCTGGCCGACGTGCCGGGCATGCGGCCGCACATCGCGCGCCGGTTCCGCGACAAGGACCTGATGAAGGAGGTGCTGCGCGATCGCGGCGTGCCCGTCGCGCGCAGTGAGCTGGTGACCTCGCTCGACGAGCTGCGGGCGTTCATCGACGCGGTGGGGCTGCCGGTGATCATCAAGCCGCAGGCCGGGGTCGGGTCGCGCGGCACGCACCGCATCGAGACGAAGGCCGACCTCGACGCGCTGCTCAAGCTGGGGCTCACGCCGAGCGTCGCGCGGCCGCTGCAGGCCGAGCAGTTCATTCGCGCGCGCGAGTTCACCTGCGAGACGGTCACCATTCACGGCAAGCCGGTGTGGCGGTCGGGCACGCGGTACTTCCCGTCACCGCTCGAGGTGCTCGAGAACCCGTGGGTGCAGTACTGCGTGATGTTGCCGCGGGAGATCGAGCCGCCGTGGACCGACTTCGCGCCGATCAACGGGCACGCGCTGGAGGTGCTGTTCGGCGACGCGCCCGAGGTCAGTGGGACCGCGCTCACGCACATGGAGTGGTTCCTCGCCGAGGGGAATCAGATGTTCGTGAGTGAGGTCGGCGCGCGGCCGCCGGGCGTGCAGATCATGCCGCTGATGAGCCTCGCCCATGAGACGGACTTGATCAGGGACTGGGCGGAGCTGATCAGCTTCGATCGCTTCACGCCGAAGCCGAGGAAGTGGGCGGCCGGGGCGGCCTTCTTCCGCGGACAGGGGCACGGACAGCGGGTGGTCGAGGTGCGCGGCGTCGAGCAGGCGGTCGAGCGGGCGGGGGCGGCGCTGGTCGAGCTGCGCGCCCCGAAGGTCGGGATGCCGCGCGGCAGCGGCTACGAGGGGGAAGGCACCGCGCTGGTGAAGGCCGAGACCACCGAGGCGGTGAAGCAGGCGTTGCTGGGGCTGATCGAGAGCGTCCAGGTTCGCTACGGCTAACCCCCTCTCCCTGTGAAACGGGGAGAGGGCCGGGGTGAGGGGCGGTACCTCTCCCCTCGCTCAGTACGAGATCACCACCCGCCCATCGTGCCCGTTGCTGTTGGCCAGCGACCCAACACCCGACGCGCCGCCTTCACCCGCGCCAGCACCCTCGGCCGCGTTGCCCGGCGCCTGATCAACCCCGGCCACCAACGAGACCGCCGTCGCGCCCGCGCTGGCGAAGCTCGACCCACCGCCGCCGCCACCCGAGCAGTAGGTCCAGATGAAGCCGGCGCCGCCACCACCGAACAAGCCCGCGCCGCCGCCACCACCGCCACCGTTGCCCTGACCGCCGCCCTGGTGCCACGCGTTCGCGCCGATGGCCGTGTCGCACGTGCCGTTCACGCCGCTCGCGCGCCCACCCGCACCTGCCGCGCCGTTCTGGCCCGTGCACTTGTTGGGCGACGAACCCGTCGCCGTGCCGCCAGTGCCACCCGCGCTCGTCGTGCCGCCCGTGCCGCCCGTCGCGCTGGTGCAGAAGGGAGCGATCTGCGCCATGAAGTTCTGGCCGCTCTGGCCCACCGCCGCGCCGCCGGCCCCACCGCGACCACCCGCGCCGGCCGTGCAGCCCGAGCAGCCGTCACTGCCACCACCACCACCGCCCGCGGCGATCAGCAGCGCCGTGGTGCCGCGCAGCACCGAGCTGGCGCCCGCACCGTTGCCCGGCGCCACGCCGCCCTCGGCCACCTGCACCTCGAGCGTCTCGCCCGGCGTCACCGCCAGCGTCGCCCGCGCGTAGGCCGCGCCGCCGCCCGTCGAGCCGACCTGCACACCGCCCGCGCCGCCACCGCCCCACGCCTTCACCGTCACCGAGGTCACGCCGGCCGGCACCACCCACGAGAACGAGCCCGGCGTGGTGAACGTCGAGCCGACGCCCGCATCGACCGGCAGGCCCGCGTCAGGGACGCCCGCGTCGGCCACGCCCGCATCCATACCGGCGTCGGGCGTGCCCGCATCGGTGCCCATCGCCGAGGTGCACGCCATCGTCGCCGCGCTGCACATGCCGCCGCACACCACGGTGTTCGCCTGGTACTCGCACTTGTTGCCCACGCAGCTGCCCTGGTGCTGGTACGCGATGAGCACCGCCGAGGACGCGCAGTAGTTCGCGGGCGGCGTGTTGCACTCGGCGCACACCACCCGCGCGATGCCCACGCCCGTCACCACCAGCGCCACGTCGGCGTCGTTCGCCGAGTTGTTGATCAGGTGCACCACGCCATCGCGCGTGCCTTCCATCGTCGGCGCGAAGCTGATGTCGATCGACGCCTTGTCGCCCGCGGCGATGGTCACCACGTCGGTGTTGCCCTCGAAGTCGCCTTCCACCGTCGCGCGCTGCAGCGTCAGCGGGTTCTTGCCGAGGTTGCGCACCTGCACCGGCAGGCTCACCTTCAAGCCCGTCGGCACCGGCCCGAAGTCGAGGGCCAGCGGCTGAACGTCGATGGTGGGCGCGGTCGTCGAGATGGCTTCACGACCACACGACGCGAGGACGGCGAGGGCGAGGAAGGAAGAGAGGAGGCGCATGGAGGGCGGCTCCTAAGCGATAAAACAATCACTCGATAGGGTTTCGGCGGCGCACGAGCAGGAGCGCCAGCATCACCCAGGCGCCTCCCCCGGTGCTGCAGCCGCGCGCCGTGAACGAGAGCTCGCCGGCTCCGGCATCGAGCGGGTCGGGGAGTCCTGCGTCGGCGCCTGCATCGACCTCGCCCGCGTCGGCGGATCCGCCGTCTACCGATCCGCCATCAATTGATCCGGCGTCGACTGATCCGGCGTCGAGTGTTCCACCATCCGGCGGTCCGGCATCAGGCGCGTTGGGCGCCACGCACATGTTACTGATGGGATCGCAGGCCTCGGCCGCGCTGCAGAGCGAGCCCGTGTACTCGCAGAACACGCCGCCCACGCACCGGCCTTTGCCGCAGTCGCCCAGCAGGCAGGGCATCCCCACGTCGCAGCTCGCCGGTGTGCCAGCGTCCACTCCGAGCGGGACCGGGCCGGAGAACACGCCTCCGCACTCCACCATGCCGTTCTCCGAGAGGCGCGGCGCGCCGATCACGAGGTTGGCGTCGTCGTCGAAGACCATCGCCGCGCCGAGGTCGAGGTTCTGCAGCCCCGCCGGCACCTGCCACGTCGTCCGCTCGGTGCCGATGAAGCGGTGAATCAGGTTCTGCGCGGGCTCGCTCACCCAGTACGCGAAGAGGTCTCCGTCGCCGAGCGGGCGGGGATCGATGGCGATGGCGGCGCCGAAGCTCGCGCCTCCGTCGACGGCGAACAGCAGCGAGGTGCCCGAGAACACGTACACACGACCGACCGAGGGCGCGCTGATCAGCACCTCTTCCTGGAAGTGGTTGGTCACGCTCGCCGCGGTCACCACGCGCCCGAAGTCGCTCTGCGCCAGCCCGGGGTCGGGGTTGATGAAGCCCGTGAAGCCGGACACCGAGCCGGCGTCGCGCGGGTCGAAGAACAGGAGCTTCGCTTCGCGCAGACCTGGATTGCCCACCACCAGCCCGCCGTTGCGGTTCCACGCGACCGAGGTGCCGAAGGTGGGGTTGTTCTGATGGCCCCAGCGCGGCTGTCCGGTCGTGGAGAAGAGGACGACCTTGCCGAGCGCTGCCGAGCCGCCGACGAGGGGGAGGCCGAAGCGCGAGGTGGCCAGCGAGTCGAAGTGGGTGGTGTCGAGCTGGAGCCGGCCTCCGTCGGGCAACAGCTCGGTGAACTCCCCCACCCCTGACGCGGTCCGGCGTAGGGCGAGGCCGACGGCGTCGCAGGCCACGGGGAGGTTGGTCGGGAGCGCGAGGCCGTTGCGGAGGTTGAGGTGGCGCATCCCAGAAGGGAACGAGAACGTCTCGGCCGTGCCCGGGCCACCCGCGAGCCAGCCTCCGTCCGGGCACGCCGCCAGCGATGCGCCGAGGTGCGCGCCCGCGCTCGACCCGAGCGCCACCGGGGTCATCAGCTCGAGCGGATCATTCACGGCCTGGCGCGTGGTGGCGGTGACGACGGGTGGAGCGGGCGTGTCAGCGCACCCGAACATCAGCACCAGCACTGACAGGCTGAAGGACCTCATGGCCCGACGCTGCCACGCGAGGGTGAGGGCGTCGATGGTTGGGCTTGTGTCTCGTTTCCGAAGGTGGCGAAACGGTCGCCATGACGACGCCCGCTTCCGCCCACCTGCCCCTCGGCGACCAGCGCACCGGCCGCTTCTACGGAAAAGACATCCTCTCCGTCTCGCAGTTCAGCCGCGAAGACCTGGAGTACGTCTTCGGCGTCGCCGAGGCGATGCGCACCATGGTGCAGCACGTCGGCACCATCGATCTCCTCAAGGGGAAGATCCTCGCCAACCTCTTCTACGAGCCGTCCACGCGCACGCAGTCGTCCTTCATGGCGGCGATGCAGCGGCTGGGCGGCACGGTCATCCCCATCTCCGAGGTGCGCTACTCGTCGGTGAGCAAGGGCGAGTCGCTGCCCGACACCGTGCGCACGCTCGAGTGCTACGCCGACGTCATCGTGCTCCGGCACCACGAAGAGGGCGCGGCGGCCCAGGCAGCAGCGGCGGCGCGCAAGCCCATCATCAACGCGGGCGACGGCCCCGGCGAGCACCCCACGCAGGCGCTGCTCGACCTCTTCACCATTCGCGAAGAGCACGGCCACATCGACGGGCTGACCATCACCATGCTGGGCGACCTGAAGTTCGGCCGCACCGTGCACTCGTTGTCGAAGCTGCTGTCGCTCTTCGACGTGAAGCTGCAGTTCGTCTCGCCCGAGCAGCTCGCGATGCCGGCGAAGGTGACCGACGTGCTGAAGAGCCGCAACGTCGAGTTCTCGGTGCACTCGCGCCTCGAGGCGGTGCTGCCCGACACCGACGTGCTGTACGTGACCCGCGTGCAGAAGGAGCGCTTCGAAGACCTCGCGCTCTACGAGTCGCTCAAGCACGCCTTCGTCATCACCCCCGAGGTGATGAAGGACGCCAAGCCGAAGATGGCGCTGATGCACCCGCTGCCGCGCGTGGGAGAGATCAGCCCCGACGTCGACGCCGACCCGCGCGCCGCCTACTTCCGCCAGATGGAGTACGGGCTCTTCGTGCGCATGGCGGTGCTGGCGATGGTGCTCGGCAAGGCCTGATCAACCGGCGCGGGCCAGCTTCACCCGCTCGGCCACCAGCGCGAGCAGCTTCGCCACGTCGAAGGGCTTGTCGAGCTTCAGGTTGTCGACGCTCTCGAGGTACTCGCCGGCGCTGGGGGTGAAGGCGCCGCCCGAGACGAACACCACCCTTCGCGCGAGGGCGGGGTCGTGGGTCGCGAGCCAGGCGTGGAGCTCCATGCCGCTCAGGTCGGGCATCATCAGGTCGCAGAGGATGAGGTCGAACGCCACGTCGCGCTCGAGCAGCGCCTTGCCCTCGCGCCCCGAGGCGGCGGTGACGACGTCGTGCGAGGCGCCCAGCACCCGCGAGAGGATGCGGCGAATGGGCTCCTCGTCGTCGACCACCAGCACCCGGCCGCGCGGCGCGGTGGCCACCGGCCTGAGCAGCGGCGCTGGCGGCTGGCGCACCTGGTCGCTCGCCGCGGGGAGCCGCACCACCATGCGCGTGCCCCGGCCGACCTCGCTCTCGACGCGGATGTCGCCGCCGAACTCGGTGATGATGTTGCGGCTGATCGACAGGCCCAGGCCGGAGCCCTCGCCGACCTTCTTGGTGGTGAAGAACGGCTCGAAGATGCGCTCGAGGTGCTCGGGCTTGATCCCGTGGCCGGTGTCGCGCACCTCGGCGTAGACCTGACCGCCCTCTGCCCAGGTGCGCACGGTGATGCGGTTTTGGTCGGCGTGGCCGTCGCCGATGGCGTGGGCGGCGTTGATCAGCAGGTTGAGGAACACCTGCGCCAGCTTGCCGTCGGACCCCATCACCAGCGGCACCGGGGCGAGCTCCTTGATCAACGCGGCCCGGTACTTCACCTCGTTGTGCGCCATGGTGACGGCGGTCTCGAGGGCGGCGTTGAGGTCGACCTGGGTGAGCTCGGTGCGCTCGACGCGCGCGAAGGTGCTCAGGCTGCGGGAGATCTTGCGGATGCGCTGCGTGCCCTCGAGCGCGCTCTGGGCGCACTCCAGCAGCTCGGTGAACTCGGCGGGTCGGCCGGCGGCGACCTTCGGGAGATCTTCGGCCAGCACCTCGAGGCTGGTGAGCACGTACGAGAGCGGGTTGTTGATCTCGTGCGCGATGCCCGCGGCGAGCAGGCCCATGCTGGCGAGGCGGTCGTTCTGCGCGAGGCCGGCCTGCAGCCGCTTGCGCTCGGTGACGTCGACGTGGGTGCCGATCAACCGCAGCGCGCGGCCCTTCGCGTCGCGCGCCACGCACTTGCCGCGCCCGAGGATCCACCGCCACTCGCCGCTCTTCGCCCGCATGCGGTACTCGATCTCGAAGCGCTCGGTGCGGCCCTCGATGCAGTCGGTGTTGGCCTGCTGCGCCAACGCGAAGTCATCGGGGTGGATCAGCTCGCGCCAACGCTGCCCCGAGGCGACGAAGCTCTGGGGGTCGTAGCCGAGCATGCGGTAGTAGCCCGGGCTGAAGTAGCCGCTGTCGGTGGAGATGTCCCAGTCCCACAGGCCGTCGGAGGTGGCGTCCATCGCCAGCACGAAGCGCTCGTCGGCCTTGCGCAGCGCCTCGTCGGCTTCCTTGCGCGCGGTGGTGTCGGTGATGAAGCCGTGCCACAGCACCGCGCCGTCGGCTTCCCGCTCGGGCACTGCGTCACCGCGCAGCCAGCGCACGGTGCCGTCTTCGAAGCGCACCCGGTACTCGTCGCGCCAGGGCGTGAGGTCGCGCGCGGACGCGAGGATCGACGCCACCACCCGCTCGTGGTCGTCGGGGTGGAGCCGCGACATCATCACCGAGGCGTCCTCGCGCACCTCGGCGGCGCTGATCCGGTACAGCTTCTCGATGCCGGCGCTGACGAAGGGCATGGTCGCCCGCCCGTCGGGCCAGAGGCGGTACTCGTAGACCATGCCCGGCAGGCGGCTGGCGAGCTTGCCCAGGCGGCGCAGCGCCTCGTCGAGCTCCTGCGCGCCGTGCTTCTGCGCGGACACGTCTTCGGCGGCGGCGAAGACGCGCAGCCCCTCGGACGACTGGAGGATGGCGCCCCAGTAGCGGCAGTAGATCGGCGCGCCGCGGCGGTCGCGCACGGTGAACTCGATGGCGGTGTCTTTCGGCGCGGCCATCAACAGCTTCGCGAGCTCTTCCCGCTCGGCGGGGGTGATCATGCCCAGCTCGATGGCGGTGTGGCCCAGCACCTCTTCGCGGGTGTAGCCGACGCGCGCACAGAAGCTGTCGTTGACCTCGAGGTAGCGGTCGGTCTGGAGATCCGCGACGGAGAGCATCAGCGGGCTGCGGTGGAAGGCGTTGGTGACGAGCTCCTGGCTGTCGCGCAGCTCCTTCTCGAGCTGCACGCGGCGGGTGACGTCGCGCACCAGGCCGAGCATCGCGGGGCGGCCGTTCCACTCGATCGCGCTCGACGAGACCTCGACCAGGAAGGTCGAGCCGTCTTTGCGCAGGTGGCGACGCGGGGCGGGCGAGCTCTCGGCGGCGCGCACTGTGGCGGTGGTGGCCTCGGGCTCGGTCGAGAACTGCCGCACGTGCAGGCCGATCATCTCGTCGCGCACGTAGCCGTAGGCGCGCGCGGTGGCCTCGTTCACCTCCAGCACCAGGCCGCTCTCGCGATCGGCGATGAAGGCAGGATCAGCGAGCGCTTCGAAGACGCGCTTCCACGGGTTCGGCGAATCGTCACTGGTACCCACGTACACTCCCGGGGGCCGATGCTGGCCGGTTCGGGGCAGCGTTGAAAGCCCTCAGTCGAAGAGCTCGAGCTGGTTCCCCGCGGCGCGCGCGAAGCTGGTGCCCAGCCGTTCCAACACCACGTCGAGCGCGGGGGCGAGCTGGCGGTCGAGGTAGTGCGCGTAGTCGATGGGCGCGGTGCGGTGCGAGAGCGGCTCCGGGCCCCGATGGGTCATCACGTACTCCACGTCGGCGACGGGCGAGTCGTCGGCGTCTTCGGTGTCGCTCTTGAGGCGGGCCGCGCGCACGTGGGGTGGGGCTGACGCGTAGTCGTCGACGCCGCGGCGCAGGCGCTTGCGGTACACGAGCTGATCATCGAGCTGGCCGCTGAGCACCCGCGCACGGAGGTCGAGCAGCCATGACTCCCACGGCTGGCCGGCGAACACCTTCTCGAGCAGCTCGGTCTGGGCGTTCCGGGCCAGCGGGGTCCAGTCGGTGCGCACCGCCTCGAGGCCGCGCACCACGAGCTGGGTCTTTCCGCCCTTGCTGCGCACCAGGCCGGCGTACTTCTTCTTCGAGCCCACCGCCGAGCCGCGAATGGTGGGCATCAGGAACTTCAGGAACAGCGCGTCGAAGCGCAGCTCGAGGTGGCTCTCGAGCCGGTGCTCTTCGGCGACGCGGGCGCGCCAGAAGTCGTTGACGGCGTCGGCCAGGCTGCGCGCCTCGGTGAGCGCGGCGGCCTCGTCGAGCGACGGGTCGAGGCGCACGAAGAGCGAGTCGGTGTCGCCGTAGATGACGGGCCGGCCGCGGGCCTCGAAGAAGGCCTTCGAGCGCTCGATGATCTCATGGCCGCGCCGGGTGATGGACGAGGCGAGCCGCGGGTCGAAGAAGCGGCAGCCCGGCGTGCCGAGCACCCCGTAGAACGAGTTCATGAGGATCTTGATCACCCGCGACAGCGTCTCGTTGTTCGCCTCGCGCGCCTTCGTTCGCTCGTGGTGGAGGTGCGAGATGATGTCGGGCAGCAGCGCGCCGGTCCGCGCGAACGACGCGCCGTCGAAGCCGGCCACCGGGTCGGCGCCTGGTTCCCACAGGCCGAGCGGGTCGACCTGAAAGGTGCGGATGATGCTGGGGTACAGCGAGCGGAAGTCGAACGACGCGACGTGCGTGAAGAGGCCGGGGGTGCTGTCGAGCACGTGGCCGCCGGGCGAGGCGATGGGCGGGTTGCTGCCGACGTCGGGCGCCACGAAGCCGCGGCGGTGGAGCTTCGGCAGGTAGAGGTGGTCGAACGCCGCCACCGAGCCGCCCTGCCGGTCCATCATCAGGCCGGTCAGCTTCGCGCGCGCGATGACGAACTCCACCAGCTCGGCCTTCACGAAGAGGTCGCGGGCGAGGCGGGCGTCTTCGAGGTTGTACGCGGCGAGCTCCAGCGGCGCGTCGCGGTGCATGCGGCGGATCTCCGCGAGCGCGTCGACGGTGGCGTCGCGCTTCTTGCCGCGGCCCAGCAGCTGCTGCGCGACGTGCTCGAGGGTGTAGCGCTCGAAGGCCCAGGTCGCGTTGCGCAGCGTCGCCACGCCGTCGAGCACCACCCGGCCCGGCACCCGCGCGATGGACGTGTCGCCCAGCAACACGCGCCCCACCTCGCCGCTGCGCCCGATGGCGAAGGGGATGCCGAGCGCCGTGCACCGCGCCTCGAGCACCCGCAGGTCGAAGTCGACGACGTTCCACCCCAGCAGCGCGTCGGGGTCGAAGGCGCGCAGCGCGGCGAAGCAGGCCTCGAGGGCCGCGCGCTCGGTGGAGTGGAAGGTGAGGCCCGGCGCGTCGACGCCGTCGCGCACCACGAAGACGTGCTCCAGGCCTTCACCGGCGAGCGCGAGCGAGAGCACCGGGCCGTCCCAGCCGTCGGTCTCGATGTCGAGCGAGAGCGTGCGCAGCCGCGGGGTGACGTCGGCGGCGCGCACCTGCGGGTCCTTGAAGCGCCACACGCCGCGCTCCAGCCGGGGGCGGCCGTGGAACATCACGCCGCCGTTGATGAAGCGCTCCATCAAGAAGCGGTGGGTGGGCTTGAGGTCCGACTCGAAGGTGCGCTCGCCGGCCGCGCGGAGCCGCTGGGCCTCCTCGAGCAGCGCGCGCTGGGTCTTGAAGTACAGCGCGTCGACCGGCGTGCCGTCTTTGGTGCGCAGCTCGCGCGAGACGCGGCGGCCGGCGCGCGCCTCGGTGGTGCGGGACACGAACATCACCGCCTCCTGCCCGGTGAGCGTCGCGCAGACCGGGCCGCGCGTCGGCGACGAGCCCCACAACGTCAGCTCGAGGCCGCGCGCGGTGTCGCGCCACTCCACCGAGAGGAGGAAGGCCGGCGTCTCGTCAGGCGAAGAGGCGGACATGGGCCCCGGTGCGGGCGTCGCGCGCGAGCCCGTCGACCTGCTCGTTCCAGCGGTGGCCGTGGTGCGCGCGCACCCACTTCGTCACCGCCCTCGCCTCGAGCGCCACCGCCCGCAGGCTCGCCGCCAGCGCGGTGTACTTCGGCGGCTTCGGCATGAAGCGCCCCGCGGCGACGTCGAGCACGATGCTCGAGTCGCTGATCAACACCACCTCGTGGTCGCGCTCCCATTCGCGGCGCAGCACCGCGCGAAGGCCGGCGTGCGCGGCCTCGAGCTCCATCAGCAGGCAGGTGGTGTGGGCGGCCTGGCCCCAGCCGCGCGCGAGCTCGACGTCGTCGCGAATGATCACCCACGCCCAGCCGCCGGGCCGGCCGACCCGCGCTTCACCGGAGCCGTCGCTGTAGACCTCGAGGCGGGACACGCGCGACCTCTTACCGCAAGTCCTGCGGTCGCCTCAGCGCGCGCGCAGCAAACGCGCTCGCGCGCGACGCAACTCGTGAAACCCCATGGGTACGCGAGTTGAAGGAGCAGCGCGCATGAGCTCCGCATACCAGCCGCAGCAGCAGACCGTCGCCGCGCGGGTGCTGTCGGGCGCGGGGTGGCTCGAGGGGGTGTTTCATGTGCCGAAGCTGCACGCCTTCGGCGACTACCTCGCACACCACCCCTGGTACCCGATGACCAACGTGGTGATGGCGAAGGTGGGCACGATGCCGTTCTTCGCGCTCACGCAGGGCGAGACGTTCCTGGTGTCGGTGGCCGCGCCGCTCGCCCCCGGACCCAGCGAGCACCGCGCGGTGAAGGCGACGCTGCTGCTGCCCTCGGGCGTGGTCGACGGCACGCTGTGGCTGCCCACCGCGCTGCGGCTGTCCGACTTCGTCGAGCGGGCCACCGGCTTCCTGCACGTGCACGAGGCGAACGTGAAGCTGTGGGCCGACAGCGCCGCGGTCTACTTCGAGGACGTGTTGATCAACCCGCGCCGGCTGGTGGGCGTCACCGAGCTGGAGGGCCCGTAGATGACGAAGCGCTCCGTGCGGCTGGGCGATCTGCTGGTCGAGGCGGGGGCGCTGCGCGGTGACGTGGAGTCGGCGGCGAAGGAGAAGGGCGACGAGCGGCTCGGTGAGCGGCTGATCCACCACGCGGCGATCGACGAGCGCACCTTGTACCGCGCGCTCTCGAAGCAGACCGGCGTGCCGCTCGCCGAGCTCGACGCGGTGCTCAAGCAGACCGACCCGGCGTTGTTCCGCGGGGTGTCGCGCCGCTTCCTCGACGCGCACGCGCTGGTGCCCTACCGCCGCGACGGCGACGTGGTGCACGCGGTGAGCACCGAGCCCGACGCCGACGTCCACGAGCTGGCCTGGGCGCTGGCCGCCGACCGCGTGGAGCTCGAGCTGCTGCCGCCCAGCGAGCTGCGCCGCCTCGTCACTGCGCTGGAGCTGGGGCAGACCGGCCCGCACCGCGAAGACGTCTCGGACGAAGGGGTCGACCTGCTGCAGGCGAAGCAGCCCGACACCGAGCTCATCTCGTTGTGGAACGCCATCGTCGCCGACGCGGTGGCCGAGCGGGCGAGCGACATTCACCTCGAGCGCTACGCGGAGGGGGCGCGGGTGCGTTTTCGCGTCGATGGCGATCTCGTCGACGTGGACCACTACACGCTGAGCCCGGCGCAGTACGCGGGGGTGATCAACGTGCTGAAGATCTCCGCCGAGCTCGACATCGCGCAGCGCCGCCTGCCGCAGGGAGGCCGCTACCAGGTGCACGCCGGCCCGAAGGCCTACGACCTGCGCGTGCAGACCCAGCCGGCGCTGCACGGGGAACACGCGGTGGTGCGGTTGCTGCCGCAGGAGCAGGCGAAGCTCGACCTCGACACGCTGGGCTTCTCTTCCTCGGTGAGCGCGGCGCTGCGGCGGCTGCTCGACAGCCCCAGCGGGCTGGTGCTGGTGGTGGGGCCGACCGGCTCGGGCAAGTCGACGACGCTGTATGCGGGGCTGCAGTTGTTGGCGCGCGACACCACGCGCAAGGTCATCACCGTCGAAGACCCCATCGAATATTCGCTCTCGGGCGTGCAGCAGACGCGCGTGCGGCCCGACATCGGCTTCGGGTTCGCCGACGCGATGCGGGCGTTCGTGCGCGAAGACCCCGACGTGATCCTGGTGGGCGAGATCCGCGATGGCGAGACGGCGCTCGAGGCGCTGCGGGCGTCACAGACGGGGCACCTGGTGTTGTCCACCCTGCACTGCAACGACAGCGTCGACGCCGCGCAGCGGTTGTTGGATCTCGGGCAGCACCCCAACTCGGTGGCCAGTGAGCTGCTCGCGGTCTTCTCGCAGCGCCTCGCGCGGAGGATCTGCCCGCGCTGTCGCATCGAGCACCAGCCGTCGGAGGCGTTGCTGCGCGAGGTGTTCCCCCACGGCGCGCCGCCCGACTTCCGCGCGTTCAAGGGCACCGGCTGTGCGCACTGTCGCGCGCGCGGCACGTCGGGGCGGGTGGCCATCGCCGAGTACCTGCCGGTGGGCCCGAAGCTGCGGTTGGCGATCGCCGCACGGCAGCCGCCTGATGCGCTGCGCGCGGAGGCGATGGCGCTGGGGCTGGTGCCGATGCGGGCGCACGCCCTTCAGTTGGTGAAGGAGGGCGTCATCGCCTTCGAAGAGCTGCGCGGGTTCTTGAGCTGGGAACAGCTCGCCGCCGATTGAACTCAATCTCCGCACGCTCCAGCCGACTTGTAGGTCTCCACTTGGCTCGTCAGTTCAGACAGAGTCAGACTCAAGGTCGGCACTACGCCCGTATACAAGAAGGCGCCGTCCGCCTGTTCAGGAAGAAAGCCAAATGGAGTGTTGATCGCAACGTTGTTCGGAATCCTCCGAAGGAAGAATGCGCCAGTAACAGCCATTCCGTCCGTCCGAAAGTTGCCTACGTCGCTGCTTCCGTCCTCGAGTATTTGGCGACCCAGATAGGCGTCGATGGTTGGCGATGAAGTCCCAAGAATCACCTGATCAACCGCAATGACGACGGGGGTCGCCAATGCCAGAGCGCCAGACGAGGACTCTATCTGAACAGGTTGCCCCCAACTGGCCAGACGCCCAATAACAACCGAGTCCGCACTGAGTGTCTGCCTACACAACGAAATGGGCTTGCTGGAAGACGACTCAAAGTTCGAGCATCCAATCGGCAAGAGGAGTGCAATCAGGAATTCGGGTCTCATCGTCCACCTGATCAACGAGGAATGAGGATGGGGTCGGCCCCCGCCGGCGTGAAGGTGACGCGATCCTTCGCCCACGTCACCTGCGGCCGCGGCGTCTCGTCGTTGAGCGCCAGCGCGAGGAGGAGCGTCAGCACCGCGTCGTTCTCTTCCTGCATCACCAGCGTCCGCTCGAGGTCGACCCCCGCGCCGACGTACTCCGTGGGCACCCACCACGCGTCGAGCGTCTGCGCGAGCGCCTTCGCCGCGGCGGTGCGCTCCGGGCCCGGCGTCGCGGCGACCGCTTCCAGCTTGCGCGCCGCCGCGTCCCACGAGAGCCACAGGCGCTGCATCAGCCACCGGCGCAGCACCGTCGGCTCGGTGGGGAGCGTCGCGTCGGGCACCCCCATCGTCCACGCGAAGCCCTGCAGCTCGGTCGAGAGCCGCTCGGCCTCCAGCAACTGCGCCGGGCGCGCCAGCCGCGCGGGCAACGTCGCCCACTGCTTCGCCACCTGGGCCTTCACGTCCGCCGAGCTCGTCGCGAGCGCCGCCCCACACGCCGGCGCCAGCAGCCGCAGCCCCAGGCGCATTAGCGCCGCGCCCTGCAGCCCGAGGTGGGTCAAGTCAGCCCCCACCGCCAGCGTCTCGGAGCACCGCTCGAGGGCCACCGCCTGCTGCCCGTCGGCCAGCAGCACCTGCAGCTCGATCGCCGTGAAGCGGAACAGCGCGGCGGTGGTGAGGGCGAGGCGCGACGCGCGCACGTTGGGGGCGCTGGCCCACGGCGAGACGCCGTCGACGTAGGTCAGCGTCTTCGAGCTGGCGCACTCGCGCAGCGATTTGGCCCACGGACTGAGGGCTTGCAGGCGGGGTCGGGCGACTTCGAGGAGCTCCGGGTGAGCGCCGGTGAGCAGCGGTGCCAGCTCGTCTTTCCGCGCGAACTCGCCGAGGTCGCGCGGCGCGACGTCGAGCATCAACCCCAGGCACTGGAAGCCGTTGTCGTGCACCGCGTTGAGCATCGGTGGGGTGCGGGCGACCGCGCGCTGCTTCGCCACCTCGAGGTCCTTCACCAACGCCGCGCGCACCACACCGGCGCGGTATTGCTGGGTCGCCCAGCCCCCGCCGATGACGGCGAGCAGCAAGACGACAGGCATCCACTTCATACGTCCCATACGGGACACCACAGCGCAGAACGTGCGGCGTGGCGAGCCCGCATCTGCCCCGGGGTTTGAGCGAATTTTGAGGTCCGGGTGGGCTCCGTTGCCGCCACGATGTCGACAGCAAGGCCTTCAGGGACGGCGTCGACGTCAACGGGGGGGACGTCGACGCCGGCCTTGCGTAGTCTCGGAGACCTGTGACGCGACTGCTGGCGCTGCTCCGAAAGACGAAGGCGCGCGCCGTGGTGCTCTGGGGCCCACCGGGGGTCGGCAAGACGGCCATCGCCGAGCAGCTGCGCCCGGCCGAGCGGTTGATCAAGCCCGACGTCGCCGCGCTCGACGCGAAGCTGCGCGCGTTGCCCCGCGGCCGGTGGACGTTGCTCGACGACGTGCCCGAGCCGGCGCGGCTGCTGGAGCGCGTGGCGAAGCTGAAGTCAGGCGCGCGGCTGCTCATCACCTGCCGGGCCCGGCCCACCGGCGTGCCGTCGCTCGAAGAGGTGGGCGTGAAGAAGGCCGCGGCGCTCGTCGCGCTGGAGGTCGAGCCCCTGCCGCTGCCCGAGGCGGTCGCGCTCTACGAGACGGTGGCGCTCGCGCACGGCACCGAGCCGGTGGCCCTCGAGCGCGCGCGGCCGATGACGCGGCGGCTGGTGGAGCAGGTGGATCGCCTCCCGCGGTGCATCGAAGGGCTGGCGCAGCTCGCGGGGCTCAGCCCGCCGGGCGACCTCACGCACTTCGTCGACGCGCTGCCGGAAGACGAGGCGCTGGCGCGGCTGCTCCCGGTGGAGGACGCGTGGCGGCAGCTCAGCCCCGTCGCACAGCAGGTGGCGATGGCGGTGAGCGTCTTCCCGTCGCGGTTTCAGGTGGCGCAGGTGACGGCGGTGGTGGGCGACGCGCGGCAGGCGCTGTCGGGGCTGCGCGAGCTCGAGAACGTCGGGCTGCTGGCGCGGCCGACGGTGAAGCAGCCGGGCGTGGTGTTGTGGTTCCCCGTGAAGCGGGCGGCGCGGCGCGCGCTGCTGGCCTCGGGCGGCGAGGCCGAGGTGGTCGAGCGCGCGCTGGCCGACGCTGCCGGGCGCACCGGGCTCGACGTCGAGCCGTGGGCTCCGCTGGCGCGCGAGCGGCGCTCTCCGTCGCTGGTGCCGCTGCTCGAGCGCGGCGCGAAGGAAGCGCTGGCCGCGGGCAAGACGGCGCTCGCCTGTCAGCTCCTCGACGCGGTGCTCGACCCCGAAGAGGTGCTCCCCGAGCCCGAGGGCCGCGCGCGCCTGCTGGTGGTGCGCTCGGAGGTGCGCTCGCGGCTCGGCTGGTCGGCCGACGCGCTGGGCGACGCGGTGGAGGCGCTGCGGCTGTGCGACGTGGTCGACGTGCCGGCGCTCGCCGACGCCGCGCGCCAGGGGCTGTTGTCGTGCCTCGTCTTCTCGGGCCGCTACCGCGACGCGCGCGCGCTCATCGCGGCCCACGCCGAGGCCTTCTCGTCGCCGCTGCGCCGCCCCGACTTCGTGCTGCGCGGGGTGGGGTTGGCGCGGTACTCGAACGGCGACGTCGATCGCGCGCTGGGTGACTTCGAGGCAGCGCTCCCGCTCGCGCGCGAGGCCGGCGACGTGCAGCACGAGCTGGTGTTGATGGGGCTGCTCGGGCTGATGCGCCACGAGCGCGGTGAGCTCGACGACGCCAAGCTGCGCTTCGACGAGGCGCTGGCGCGGGCCGAGCTCGAGGGTGACACCTACCTCGCCGCGGTGCTCCGCAACTGGCGCGCGCAGGTGCTGCTCGAGCGCGGCGAGCCCGAGAAGGCCCTCATCGAGTTCGCCGTGGCGCGGCAGGCGCTCGGCGAGGCCGGCGACACCCGCTTCCTGCGCGCGGTCGAGGGCTACCGCGGCGTCACCTTCTCGCTGCTGGGCCGCTACGACGAGGCGGCCGCGTCGCTCGAGGCCTGCGTGGAGAGCGCCCGCGGCTCGCACGACGCGTACCGGCTGGCGCACTTCCTTCCCCACCTCGCCTTCGCGTTGCGCGAGCGGGGCCAGGTCAGCCGCGCGGCGGCGCTCTTCACCGAGGCGCGCGAGCTGGCGTCGGCGTCGGCCCACCCCAACCTCGAGCCGGTGGCGCTGCTGCTCGACGAGGGCCTCGCCCACCCCGCGGCGGCGCGGCTGGCCCGGGGGCGCGCGGCGTCGTCGTCCGACGTGCGGCTGGCGTGGCGGCTGGCGGGGCGGCGGGTGCCCGCGCCCGAGCCGCGGCTGGAGGTCGACCCCGAGGGCCGCTTCTTCCTCACGCCCGACGGCCGCCGGGTGTCGCTGCTCAAGCGCCGGCCGCTGATGCGCATCGCCGCGGCGTTGGCGCGCCGGGCCGACGACGGGCTGGGGCTCACCACGCTGGAAGTGCTGCGCGAGGGCTGGCCCGGTGAGGCGCCGCAGGGGCGCAGCGGGCTGCAGCGGGTGTACGTGGCCATCAACACGTTGCGGAAGCTGGGCCTCGACGTCACCGGCGGGCCCGAGGGCTACCGCCTCGAGAGGTGAGGGATGGCGACGAAGAAGAAGACGACGACGGCCGACGACGCCGAGGTGAGCGCGTTCATCGCGGCCCTGGCGCCGCCGCTGCGCGCGGAGGTCGAGGCGCTGCGCCGGTTGATCCGCTCGGTGAGCAGTGAAGTGGAAGAGGGCGTGAAGTGGAACGCGCCCAGCTTCAGGACCTCGGAGTGGTTCGCGACGATGAACCTCCGCGATGGACTGAAGTTGGTGCTGCACCGCGGGGTGCAGAAGCGCAGCGGGGCGGTGGAGATCGACGACCCCGAGGGCCTCTTGAGCTGGCGCGGCGACGAGCGCGCGGTGGTGACCTTCGAGGACGGCGTGGCGCCGGTGAAGTCGGCGCTGAAGACGGTGCTGAAGCAGTGGCTCGCGGCGCTGAGTCGAGCTCGTTGATCAGAAGCGCATCGCCCCGGCCACCATCGCTCCCGACGGCGTCGGCGCGGCGCTGAACGAGAAGGAAGGCAGCGACGCGCGCACGGTGTTGGCGTGGCTCCACTCGAGCGCGAGGGCGGGGAGGAACAGCGCGCAGATGGCGCCCAGCTCGAACGCGAGGATGGTGCTCGCCGTGTTGCGGGGCCCGCCGAAGGTGGTCGACGACTGCGACAGCAAGAAGAGCCCCACGCCGCCGAAGGTGGCCGCCGTGCCCGCCCCCATCGCGAGGAGCGCCGAGAGGAATGAGCCGCGGCCGCCCATCGCGCGATGCACGCCCCACACCGACGCCGCCGACGCCACCAGCAGGCTCGCGCCCACCGTCACGGGGATCGCCATGCAGGCGGGGTCGCGGCACAGCGCGGCGGTGAGCACCGTCAACGCGGTCGACGCGGCGATGGTGAGGGTGCCGACGAGGCTGATGACGCCCACCCGCCCGGCCGGCGCCTGCGCCCACCCGGCCGCGCCGCCCAGCTCACCGAGCTGCCGCGCGCGCAGGTCGAGCGCCAACGCCGAGCCGCCCACCAGGAAGACGCCCGAGGCGATGAGGTACGGCACCAGCGCCAGCGACGCCTCCGCCCCGGCGTCGCGCGCGATGTTCGAGAGCAGCAGCGCCGCCAGCGCCGCGGGCACCACCGAGGCGAAGGGCGTCACGAAGCCTCCCTCGCCGCCCATCAGGTTGAAGCCCACCAGCGCCCCCACGGCCGACACCAGCGGCGCGACCGTCCCGAGGATGCCCTGGCCGGCGCTGACGCAGCCGCTGAGGCCGAAGCCGAAGCACGGCACGTCGGCGAGCGGCATGAAGGCCAGCGTCGCGCCGAGGCCCACCACGCCGCCGGCGAGCGCGCCGAGGAAGCGCTTGACCCGCGCGTCGTCGGACACCCGCGGCAGCTCGGGCAGCGCGTCGAAGTTCACCGCGTCGGGAGGCGCGGCGGTGGTGGTGGGGCCGGTGTCCTCGCGCAGCTCGTCCTGCGGGGTGAGCGTCGCGCTGCTCGGCGCGTCGTCGGTGCCGGTCAACCCCAGCAGCAGGCAGAGCGCGGCGGTGGTGAGTGTCACGTGGCTTCCCCTCTCACGGCCAAGGGCGGCGACTCTAGCCACTCGGCCGTTGCGCCGCGGCTGGTTCTTTCCCCCCTCGCCGAAAAGCCGTATGGGACGGGCCATGTCTTCCAGCTCGTCGGCCGCCCCTCTCACCTTCGACGCCTTCTGGCGATGGCTCGCGGAGCACCGCAACTGCGTGCTGCGCGTCGGTTCCAACGACGTGATGTTGATGGACAACGAGCTGCTGCACTGGGACTTCTTCGACGAAGACGACGGCCGCGCGGTGGTGCAGGCCATCGTGGGCAAGGCGCTGGTCGGTGAGGTCATCATCGAGCGCAGCGACGTGCTCTTCGTGCAGGCCTCGCCCGACCTCGAGCAGCCCGGCAGCCAGGCGTGGAACTTCGAGCTCATCGGCGGCAGCAAGGACGAGAACTACCCGCTGTTCTCGTTCCTCCTCACGCACGGCATGGAAGGCGCGGCCGGGCACCAGGTGCTCAAGCACTGACATGTTCGACGCCGTCCTCTTCGACCTCGACGAGACGCTGCTCCTCGATGAGCCCGTCAGCCGGCACGCCTTTCACATCACCGCGCTCGAGCTGACGCAGGACGAGGCGCGCGCCAGGGCGCTGGCCGAGGCCGCGGAGCGCGAAGCCAGGGCGCTCGGCCACACGCTGCCGTCGCCGGTCGTCGATTACTGCACCCGCATCGGGCACTCGGCGCTCGAGGCGCTGTGGGCCACCTACGACGCGCGGGTGCCCGCCGAGGCGCAGCTCGAGCGCGAGATGGAGCGGCTGCGGCCCGAGACGTGGCGGCGCGCGCTGGCGGCGGTGGGGCTCCACGGAGACCCGGACGCGCTCCAGCGGCGGTGGCAGGCGCTGCGCGCGCAGTTCCCGCTGTTCCCTGACTGTGACGCGCTGCTGGCTCGCCTGCGCCCGCACACGAAGCTGGGCATGGTGACCAACGGCGTGTCGGGGCTGCAGCGCCGCAAGGTGCAGGGCTCGGGGCTGGCGCACTGGTTCGACGCCATCGCCATCTCGGGTGAGGTGGGCATCGGCAAGCCCGACCCCGGGGTGTTCGAGTGGGTGTGCCGGGAGCTCGGCGTCTCGCCTGCGCGCTGCGCGATGGTGGGCGACAACCCGGAGCGCGACATTCAGGGCGGTCTCAATGCGGGCATGGCCACCGCGTGGGTCGATCGCAAGCTCAAGCCGCGCGGCGCGCAGGCCACGGTGGAGGCGGTGACGCTGCTCGAGCTGTTGCCGTGGCTGGAGCGCGGCTGAGGCGGTAGCTCCCTGGGCGATTTTCGAGCGCTGCGCTGGTGACGGCCCCTCTCCCCGGCCCTCTCCCCGCTCTCGCAGGGAGAGGGAGATCAGGGGGCGAGGCGCGCGGCGAAGGCGTCGGTGACGGTCGCCATGTCGACGCTCTCCTCGGCGCGCAGCGCAGCCTCCATCTCCCTGATGAACGTCTCCACCGCGTCGCGCTGCGCCGGCGGCGTACGTGCCGGCAGCCCGTCGAGCACCCCCAGCGGCCACTGCACCGGGTTGTGGCTGATCTGCTCTCTCCATTCCCGCAGCAGCCGCGCCGCCTCGACCGGCCGGCCCTGCTGCGCGAGCCACGTTGCGTAGAGCCAGTGCGCCTGGGGGTCATCCGACTTCGCCAGCTCGGCCGGCGCGTCGGCGAAGGGCTCGTCCTTCCCACACGCCAGCGCCGCCAGCAGCCGAGACGTGAAGTAGTCCCCGCGCACGCCATCTCGGTGCACCGCGTCGAGCAGCTCGAGCGCCTGACACGGCCGATCGAGCGCGAGCAGGAAGTCGGCATACACACCCCGACCGCGCACGTCTTTGGGTTCCAGCGCGGTGAGCTGCTCGAACACCCGCTCGGCTTCCGGGAGATACGTCTTCGCCTCGTCGCGCCGCCCCGCCCACACCAACGAGGTGACGAGCTGCTGAAGCGCCGCGCCCCAGGCCCGCAGCACCCGCGGGTTCTGCAGCCGGCGCGGCACGGTGCGCAGCCGCTCGAGGCCTTCCTTCACCAGGGTGAGGCTCTCGTCGGGTTGATCCGGCTTGAAGGTCTGCGACGAGAGCAGCGTGCTGCTGGCCGCGAAGTTGATGATGGCCAGCAGGTCGTTGGGGGCGAGCGCGATGGCGCGGGTGTCGAGGCGGTGCTCGAGGTGCAGGTACTTCTGGTACGTCTCGTCGTCGGCGAGGAGCTGCGAGACGACGGTGATGCGGCTCGCGCCGAGCGCCATCGCGTTGAGCCAGTCGATGGAGTCGAGCTGCTCGCTCTCGTGGGCCTCGATGATCCGCGCCAGCAGCGCGCGGCCGGCCTTCATGCCCTCGGTGTCTCCGGCGAGGCGCGCGCTGTCGAGCTGCCCCACCACGCAGCCCAGCGACACCGCGCGGGCCCGGGGGTTGCGTTGGGCCAGCGGCGCCTCGGGGGGAATGACGCGCAGGCACTCGTCGAAGCCGCGCTGCGCCTCGTCACGCCGCGCGAGGTCCTGCGCGCTGGTGGCGGCGATGCTCAGGTTCTGCGCGAAGAGCACCCGCTCGTCGTCCGACAGCGAGGCCGTCTGCGCGCGGAAGAAGTCGATGGATGGGTGGATGACGCGGTCGAGCAGCGGCTCGGCGCCGGGCAGGCCGTTGAGGTCTTCGGCGATGACCTTCAGCAGGAAGGTGGACAACGAGCGGGCGGCGCGGCGCTCGGTGTCGATGCGCCAGGTGAAGAAGCCCGCGCTGGCGATCAGCACCACCAGCAGCGCGCTCACCACCGAGAACGCGACCTTGTTCCGGCGCACCACCCGGCCCAGCAGCGACCACGACGAGTACTCGCGCGCGGTGACGGTGCGGCCCTCGAGCCAGGCCTGGAGATCCGCCGCCAGCCCGGTCGCGCTCGCGTAGCGCTCGGCCGGTGCGCGCCGCAGCGCCTTCTCGCACACCGCCACCAGGTCTTCGGGCGCCTCGGGTTGCAGCGCGCGCACCGGCAGCACGTCGTCGGTGAGGATGTGCTGGATGCAGTCGATGGCGCTGGTGCCGGTGTACGGCGGGCGCCCGGTGAGCACCTCGTAGAGCACCGCGCCGAGGCCCCACACGTCGGTGCGCTCGTCGACCCCGTCGTGCTTGCCGGCCGCCTGCTCGGGGCTCATGTACGAGGGCGTGCCCACCGCGCCGAGGCTGGTGCTGCCGGTGATGTCGGGCGCCTGCAGGCCGTCTTCGCTGGTGCGCTGTGGCTGCGACTTGAGCTTCGCGAGGCCCCAGTCGAGCAGGTACGTCTCACCGAAGCGCCCGAGCATCACGTTGTGCGGCTTCACGTCGCGGTGGAGCACGTCGCGCGAGTGCGCGTAGGCCAGCGCCTGGGCCATCGCCACGAGGTGGGGCATCAGCTTGAGGCGGCCGTCGAGGTCCTTCGCGGCGGCGAGCGCGTCGGCCAGGGTGCGGCCCTCGATGCGGCGCATCGTGTAATAGAGCGAGCCGTCGACGCGGCGCCCCGCTTCGTAGATGGGCACGATGCCCGGGTGCTCGAGCTGTGAGGCGAGCCGGGCCTCGCGCAAGAAGCGGGCTTCCCGTTCCAGCGAAGCGCGCGGCGAGGCGTCGCGGGTGGCCTCGCGGTGCAGCTCCTTGAGGGCGACGGTGCGGCCGAGCACCTGGTCCTTGAGGGCGATGACGCGGCCGAGCCCGCCGCGGCCGAGCTCGGGCAGCCCGTCGCCGAGGTAGCGGCCCGGCAGCTCGGGCACCACGAAGTCGAGGCCCTCGAGCGAGGTGGACCCGCTCTCCTTGCTGTCCACCGTGGCGTCGAAACCGCCGAAGGACTCGGTGTACACCTGCGCGCCCTGCGAGAGCCGGGTGAGGGCGTGGTCAGCGCCGCCGTGCGTCTTCTGGCTCTGCGCGGCGCACGCCTCGAGCAGCGCCACCTCGGCGTGGGTGAGCGCGCCTTCTCTGATCAGGTGCGCGCCGAACGAGAGGCCGCTCTTCTCCAGCCGCGCGAGGTGTTGCCGGAGCGCGTCGCTGGTGAGGAAGCCGAGCTGCACCGCGAGCAACCCGAGGAGCCGGTCTTGAGGGGTGACCATCGCCCCGCAGCCGACCACGGTTCGGGCTCAACCGCACCGAAGGTGGGGTGGGGTGGCGAGGCTCCACTCAGCGGGTGGAGGTGGGGGCTCTGGTGGCGCGACCCGTCTTTATGGGAAATATGGGTCATGAAGACCACGCTCGAACTCCCTGACGACCTCCTGCGGCGCACCAAGGCGTTGGCGGCGCTGCGGGGTGTGTCGATGCGCGACTTGATCGCCCACGCCCTCGAGGCCGAGCTGAAGGAAGGCGTGCAGGCGCCGCGCTGGCAGCGGTTCGCGGGGCGGGCGAAGAAGCTCGACACCGCGCCCGTGAAGCAGGCGGTGGCGGCCGAGTTCTCGAAGGTGGACGAGGGGTCGTGGTGACGAGGTTCGCCCTCGACACCAACGCGGTCTCTGCCTTGCTCGAGGGAGACGCGGCGCTGCTCGAGCGCCTGGCCTCGGTGAGTCGCTTCTCGCTCCCGGTGATGGTGGTTGGCGAGTACCGCTTCGGCCTGTTGCGCTCACGTCACCGGAAACAGCTCGCGGAGCTGCTCGATGGCCTCGTCGATGCTTCGGACCTGCTCATCGTGGACGACGAGACCACGCATCTCTATGCCCAGACCCGTGAGCGGCTGCGCGCACGGGGGCGACCGTTGCCTGAGAACGACGTGTGGATCGCAGCGCTGTGTCGTCAGCACCGCTGCGCGCTCGTCACTCGAGACTCCGACTTCGCGCACGTCGAGGGGTTGACCGTCATCGCCTGGTGATGGCGCGCGCGCGCGCCCAGGCAGCCAGCAGCCAGAGCCCGAGCATGTCCCAGCTCTGAGTGCAGCCACAGCCAGTCGGTGTGGCCGGCTCAGGTGCCGGCGCCGGCACCGCGGCCGGGCGAATGGTGACGTTGATCAACGCAGGCGCCGACGAGGCCTGACCGTCGTGAGCCACCACCTCGAGCTGCGCCTGGGCGACCTCGCCGACGTCGGGCGCGACGAAGCGCAGCGTCAAGGTGTCCGCGCCTTCGAGCGAGAGCGGGGTCCCCGTGGTCTGGCGCCAGCTGACGGTCACCGCGTCGCCGTCTGAGTCGTGGGTGGTCGCCTGCAGCGTGACCTGCTCGCCAGCGGTGGCTTCGCGCGAGAGCGGCGCCTTCACCGTCGGCACCCGGTTGACGTTGCGCACCACCACGTCGAGGACCGCCGGGGCCGACATCGAGCGCCCGTCGCTGGCGATCAGCGTCAGTTGCAGCGGGGTGTCGACCGTCACTTCGGGCGCGGTGAAGGCCGACCCGACGAGCACGCCCGCCGGGCCGGACGTCTGGGTCCACGTGAGCGTGACGGCGTCTTGATCAGCGTCGGTGGCCGCGCCCATCAGGCTGGTGCGGGAGCTCTCGTCGACGGTGAGCGGCGAGGCGACGGTCGCCACCGGGGCGTGGTTGACGCAGCTGTTGGGATCGATGCCGAGGCTGGCGAAGGGCGGGCTGCGCAGGCCTGAGAATACGAAGCCGTCGAGCTCCCAGCCGCGTCCTGCCCAGGCCACCCCGTCATCGCCCGCGTAGCGGAAGCGCAGACGCAGCGTCTGGTTCACCCGGGTGCTGAGGTCGAGCATCGCGGTGAGGAAGCTGGGGTAGTTCGCGCTCTGTCCGACGAACGCGCTGCGCCCTTTCAGCGGGTTGGTGCTGCGCCCCTGGTCTTCATCGATGATGCCCGGGTACAGCGGCAGCAGCGCAGAGCCCACGTCGGTCCACGTGACGCCGTCGTCGCTGCTGACCTCGACGACCGCGCCATCTCGGAGCGACGCACCGAGGCGATCGAAGTCGTAGCGGTGGAGAAAGGTGACGCGCAGCCCCTGTGGCCCGACGTCGAGCGGCGGCGAGATCAGCCAGAGGTCGGACGTGCCCAGCGGCGAGGGTGCCCACCAGACGTGCTGCGTGGCGGTGAGCCGCTCGCGGCGGAAGGTGGTGGCCGGGCCCTGGGCCGGTGACGACGTCGCGGTCCACGCCGTCTGGGGGGCCTCGACGTCGTCGTTCGTGCTCGAAGCGGGGATCACGTCGTAGTTGCAGCGAAACTCCGCGGTCACCTCGTCGTCGGTGAACCGCGCCGCTCGGAGCCTCGCCGTTACGTCGAACGTCAGCAGGCCTCGCGCGTCGTCGGCGAGCTGGGCCGGCACCGTGACGTCGAGCGTGTCGAGCGGGGCGACGTCGGGGAGCGTCACGCTGGGCCCCGACGGGAACTGCAGCGCTGCGCTCGTGCTGCTGACGGTGAGCGTCGCGCCGACCAGCGGCACGGTGCCGAGGTTGCGGACGTGCACCGTGACCGCGCCGGTTTCACCCACGTCGAGAGTGCCGTCGTCGTCGCAGCTCGGGCGAACGGCGTCGAGCGAGAGGTTCGAGAGATCGAACGCGCCTCCGATCGAGAAGTCTTCGACCACCGGCCGATTGCCGGCAGCGTCGCGCGGAGGTGCCTTCGCGAGCCCGCCGAGCCCACGGCCTGCGAAGGCCGCCCAGAAGTTGGAGAGGTCCGCCGTTCCGTTGGCGACTGCGACGGCCAGCACCGCGTCTCGCGCCTCGACGAAGGTCGGGCTCGGCGGGGTTGCCTTGTACGCGCCGACCAGCGTGCGCTTCATTCGGGCTTGGGCCTGCGCGAAGGTGAAGCGCGGGTCGTTGAGCAGACCCACGCCGCCACCGCCCAGAAGACCCCGACCACCGCCCAGGAACGCATACGCAGAAGATAGGCGAACGACGACGTGCTGTATGGTCCCGGAATGCCCAACCGCGCACTGGCCCTGCTTCCGTTGTGCCTCTCCCTCGCCGCCTTCGCTCAGGACCCCGCGCCCACCGCGGACGAGAAGGCCTGCAAGAAAGGCAACGGCGCGGCCTGCGCGCGCTCGGGCCGGGCGCGCATCGACTCGGAAGAGTACGCGCTCGCCAAGCCGCTGCTCGAGAAGGGCTGCCAGCACGGCAGCGCCGAGGCCTGCGACGACCTGGGGTGGATCTACGACGACGGCCTGGGCATCGACGTCGACAAGGACAAGGCGGCGAAGTTCTACGCCAAGTCGTGCGCCGGCAAGTTCGCCCGCGGCTGCACCAACGAGGGCGTGATGCGGCTCAAGGGCGACGGCCTCCCCAAGGACGCGACCAAGGCCGCCGACTGTTTCCAGAAGGCGTGCGACGGCGGCAACTGGCCCGGCTGCCGCGACCTCGGCCTGCGCTACCTCAACGGTGACGGCCGGCCGAAGAGCGAGCAGAAGGCGAAGGAGCTCTTCGAGAAGGGCTGCGAGGCCGAGAACGGCGCCAGCTGCTACGACCTCGCGGTGATGTATTCGAACGGCGAGGGCATGCCGAAGAACAAGGTGCAGGCGAAGAAGTTCTTCAAGCAGGGCTGCGACCTCGGCCACGAGAAGTCGTGCGAGTTCGCGAAGTAACGCTCACGCCGCCCGCGTTCTCCGCAGCACCGCGTGGAGCTCTTCCAGCGGCCGCACTTCCTGGGCCGCCCCCAGCGCCACCGCTTCTTTGGGCATGCCGTACACCACGCAGCTCGCCTCGCTCTGCGCCCAGGTGCGCGCGCCGGTGTTGCGCAGCTCGAGCAGCCCCCGTGCGCCGTCGTCGCCCATGCCGGTCAGCAGCATGGCGATGACCTCCGCGCCGGCCTTCGCCACCGAGCGGAACAACACGTCGACGCTCGGCCGGTGCCGGTTGACCGGCGGCGCGTCGAGCACCTGCGTCACCAGCCCGCGCGGCTCGCGGCGCACCACGAGGTGACGGCCCCCCGGCGCGATGAAGACGTGCCCCGGGCTGATCAGCTCGCCGCCTTCGGCTTCCTTCACCGTCAGCTCGCACAGCGTGTCGAGGCGCTCGGCGAAGGCGCGCGTGAAGGGCGAGGGCATGTGCTGGGTGATGACCACGCCGGGCAGCGTGGCCGGCAGGCCCACCAGCAGCCGCTCGAGCGCCTGCGGGCCTCCGGTGGATGAGCCGACGGCGATGATCGACGCGCTCAGCTCGGCGATGGGGGCGAACTTCGAGACTGGCGGTAGCACCTGCGCGGCGCTGTCCACGCGCGACGACGCGGCCTCGCGCACCATGCGCAAGAAGTCACCCTCGGCGGTGCTGGCGCCGTCGCGCTGCGCGAGCTGGTGCTTGGGGAACACCCCGATGGCGCCGGCGGCGAGCGCGCGCACCGTGGCCGTGGCGCCCTTCTCGGTGAGCGAGCTGCACACCACCACCGGCGTGGGGCGCTGCTTCATCACCTTCGAGAGCAGCTCGAAGCCGTCCATGCGCGGCATCTCGAGGTCCACCACCATCACGTCGGGCCAGCGCCGCTCCATGCGCGCCAGCGCGAAGAGCCCGTCGGCGGCGACCTCCACCTCGAACTCCGGGCTGCCGGTGATGAGCTCGCGCAACCGCTCGCGAATGACGGCGCTGTCGTCGACCACCAGCACACGCTTCATGACGCACTCCCGGGGGCAGGTTCGTAGCGCCAGGCGGCGGGGCCCAGGGCCTTGAGCGACGGTGAGCAGTCACGCACCGTCTCGGCGTGGCCGGGCAGCAACAGGCCCCCGGGCTTGAGCTGGCGCAGCACGTTCTCGACGATGCGGCGGCGGCGCTCGTCGTCGAAGTAGATGAGCACGTTGCGCAGGAAGATGACGTCGAAGCGCCCGAGCTGCGGCATCGGCTCGAGCAGGTTGCCCACGCGGAAGTGCAGGCGGCGCTGCAGCGAGTCCTTGAGGCAGAACGTGCCCGCCGCGTCGCCCACTCCCTTGAGGCAGTACCGCTGGCGGAGCTCGGCCGCGATGCCCGCCCCGCGCTCGAGCGGGTACACGCAGCGCTGCGCCTTGCGCACCACGTCGGGCGACACGTCGGTGCCCACCACCTCGAAGCCCTGGGGCAGCGCGAGCTCCTCGAGCACCATCGCGATGGTGGCGGCCTCTTCACCGGTCGAGCACGCCGCGCTCCACACCCGCAGCGGGGCGCCGGTCGAGCGGGTGCGCTTCGCGAAGTCCTGCAGCACGGCGAAGTGTTTGGGCTCGCGGAAGAAGTAGGTCTCGTGGGTGGTGAGCTGGTCGATGAGCAGCGCGCGCTCGGGCTCTTCGTCGGCGCGCTTGAGCAGCGACACGTAGTGCTCGAGCTTCTCGACGCCGCGCGCCCGCAGCCGCGGGAGGAGCCGGCTCACCACCAGCCCCACCTTCTCGGGCCCCAGACGAATGCCCGTCTTCCCCTCGAAGAGCTCCGTCAGCCACCGGAAGTCGGCGGCCTTGAGCGCCTCGTTCATGCCGCCGCCCCCGGGCGGGCGCGGCCGGTCGCGCGGCGCACCACCTGGGCCACGTCGACCACGAAGCCCACCTCGCCGGTGCCCAGCAGCGTGGCGCCGCCGAGGCCTTCCATGTTCTGGAACAGCGGGCCCAGCGGCTTGATGACGGCCTGCGACGCGCCGAGCAGCCGGTCCACCACCAGGCCCACGCGCTTGCCGCCCTCTTCCACCACCACCACGCACTCGCGCGCCGGCTTCTCACCCTGCACCGCGAAGAACTCGCGCAGGCGCACGAAGGGCACCACCTCGCCGCGCAGGTCGAGCCGGTGGTGGGTCTCGCTCTCGAGCACCACCGGGAGATCCACACACTCGTGCACCAGCTCCAGCGGCACCACCCAGGTGCGCGCGCCCACGCCGACCTGGAAGCCGTCGATGATGGCGAGCGTGAGCGGCACGCGCAGGCGCACCGTGGTCCCCTGGCCGGGCGTAGAGAGCACCTCCACCGTTCCGCGCAGCGCCTCGACCGAGCGCCGCACCACGTCCATGCCCACGCCGCGGCCCGAGAGCTCGCTGACCTGATCCGCCGAGCTGAAGCCGGGCACGAAGATCAGCTCGTCGATGGCCTCGTCGCTGAGCTGCGCGTCGGCGGCGATGAGGCCCTTCTCCACGGCCTTCTTGCGAATGCGCACCCGGTCGAGCCCGCGGCCGTCGTCGCGCACGTCCACCACGATGCTGCCGCCCTCGTGGAAGGCGTTGAGGGTGAGGGTGGCGCGGCCCGGCTTGCCGGCGGCGAGGCGCGCTTCGCTGGTCTCGACGCCGTGGTCGAGCGAGTTGCGCACGATGTGGGTGAGGGGATCGACCAGCCGCTCGACGATGGACTTGTCGAGCTCGGTGTCGGCGCCCTTGATGTCGAGCGCGATGTCTTTGCCCAGCTGCTTCGACACGTCGCGCACCAGGCGGTTGAAGCGGCTGAAGGTCTCGCCGATGGGCACCATGCGCAGCGAGAGCGCGGTGTCGCGAATGGTGGAGACGAGCTGGGTGACGGTGGCCTGCGCCTCGCGGGTGGCGAGCACGTCCTGCCGCTGCGAGGCGGCGTCGCTGGTGGCCGCGGCGATGACCAGCTCGCCCACCAGGTCGATCAACGCGTCGAGGCGGCTGGCCGGCACCTTCACCATCTTCTCGGCGGCGGCGGGCCCGGCGTCTTCCTTCTTCTCGGTCTTCTTCTCGACCTTCTTTTCGACGGCGGGCGAGCTGACGGTGACGGTGGTGCTGTCGAGGATGAAGTCGAACACCGAGCGCAGCACGTCGTCCGAGGCGTCGGTCTCGAGCTCCACCGTGCCGCCGAGGTAGCAGCGCTCGGGGTCAAACGAGTCGTCGAGTGGCACCGCGCTGAGGTCGAGGGTGCGGGTGGCCTGCTTGCCGCACTTCGCCACGTGCTCGAGGAAGTCGAGCGGGTCGAAGCCTTCCTTCATCACCGGCGCGCCGAAGCGCACCTCGACCTTCTTCTTCACCCGCGGCGCCTTCTTCGCCGCTTCCTTCTTCGGGGGCCGCTTGCCCTCGGCGAGCTCGAGCAGGGTGGTGGCGAGCGCCTCGTCACCGGTGAGCTCGGCGCCCGTCTCGACGCACTCCACCAGGCGCACCAGCTCGTCGTGCGCGGCCAGCAGGGTGTGGATCTCGTGCTCGCCCAGCTTCACCTCGCCGTCGCGCGCGCGGTCGAGCAGCGACTCGGCGCCGTGAGCGAACTGCACGATGGCGTCGAAGCCGAACACGCCGGCCGCGCCCTTGAGGGTGTGCGCCGCGCGGAACACCTCGTGGAGCACCTCGGTTTGATCTTCCGCGGCCTCGAAGCCCTGCAGCGCGCGCTCGATGCGCGAGAGCAGGTCACGGGCCTCTTCCACGAAGACCGCGTGGTCGCTCATGGCGTCACCCACCGCGCGAAGCCCGCGGCCTTCAGCACGCTCTGCACCGGCTTCGAGGCGTGCGTCACCTGCAGCGCGCCGTCGTGATGCCGCGCCACCCACCACAGCCACTGCACGCCCGCGCTGTCGAGGCCCTCGAGCCCGCCGGCGTCGAGGTGCTTCGGCTTCCACCCCAGCTCGCGCAGCGCCTCGTGGGCCTGCTTGACGGTGCCGATGTCGAGCCGGCCGTCGAGGCGCATCGTCTGATCAGTTCCGCTGAGCTTGATCATTCACGCCGCCTTCTGCATCGACATCGAAGACAGCTCTTCGAACGAGAGCACCTCGCCCAGCTCGAGCACCACGAACAGCCGCTTGTCGTGGCGCGCGATGCCCGAGATGAAGCGCTCACCGATGGCCGAGCCGAAGGCGGGCGGCGGTTCGATCTGCTCCCCGCCCAGCTCGATGACCTCGGTGACGCCGCTGACCAGCACGCCGATGGCCTGCAGGCCGAACGTGGGGTGCTGCCGCTCGAGGATGACCACGCTGGTGCGGCGGGTGATCTCCGTGGCGCCGCGGCTGAAGCGCGAGGCGAGGTCCACCACCGGCACCACGCGCCCGCGGAGGTTGATGACGCCCTTGAGGTGCGGCGGCATCAGCGGCACCTCGGTGGAGCCGTGGTACTCGATGATCTCCCGCACCGACGCGACGTCCACCGCGTAGGCCTCGGTGCCGAGCTGGAACAGCAGGTAGGGCTTCGGTGCAGTGCTCATGGCGCGCGCTCAGAAGGGGACGAACTGGGAACCGAGGGTGCTCGAGCGGCCCGGCGCCGGAGGCAGCGGCGGCGTGGGCGCTTCGTGGGGAATGCCGGCCGCGCTGACGCCGCGACCCTGGCCGTGGCTCTGCGACTGGAAGAAGGCGAGCAGCGCCTGCAGCTTCGCGCCGTAGCCGGCCATCTTCTCGGCGGTGGCCGAGAGCTCTTCGCTGGCGGCGGCGTTCTGCTGCGTGGTGCGGTTCATCTGATCCATCGCGGAGTTGATCTGCCCCACGCCGCCCGACTGCTCGCGCGACGCGGCGGCGATCTCCGCCACCAGCTCGGACGTCTGGGCGATGGTGGGCACCACCTGGCTGATCAGCGCCCCGGCGCGCTCGGCGTTCTTCACCGTGGTGGCGGCCAGCGCGCCGATCTCCTGCGCCGAGACCTGGCTGCGCTCGGCCAGCTTGCGCACCTCGGCGGCGACCACCGCGAAGCCGCGGCCGTGCTCACCCGCGCGCGCCGCTTCGATGGCGGCGTTCAGGGCGAGCATGTTCGTCTGGTACGCGATGTCGTCGATGATGCCGATGCGGGTGGCGATCTGCTTGGTGGACTCCACCGCGTCGCGCACCGCCCCGCCGCCTTCGGTCGCTTCGGCAGCGGCCTTCTCGGCGCGGCTCGAGGTGAGCTTGGCGTTGTCGGCGTTCTGCGCGATGCCCGAGGCCATCTGGGTGACGCTGGCGCTGGTCTCTTCCACCGACGCCGCCTGCTCGGTGGCGGCGGCCGAGAGCGACTGCGCGGTCGAGCGCACCTGGTCGGCAGCGACGGCGAGCTGGGTGGCGGCCTCCGACACCTCGCGCACCGTCTGGCTGAGCCGGGCGACGGTGGCGTTGGTCGCGGTGCGCAGCGCCTCGAGCTGCCCCTGGTACGGCGTGTCGATCGACCGCGAGAGGTCGCCCTGCTCCATGGCGCGCAGCACCTCCATCACGCGGGTGAGCGGCTCGATGACCGAGTCGAGCGTCTGGTTGATGCCCTCGACGATGCGGCGGTAGTCGCCCTGGTGGCGCTTCGCGTCGGCGCGCACCTCGAGGCGGCCTTCCACCGCGGCCTTCGACAGCGTGGTGGTGTCGCTGATCAACGCGTTGACCGAGGTGATGGCGGTGTTGAGGCTCTGGCGGAGCTGATCGAAGTCACCCGACCAGGTCTGCGCGATGGGCTCGGGCAGCTCGCCCTTCGCCACCTTCGCCATCACCGACGAGGCGCTGGTCATCGGGGCCACCACCGCGTCGAGGGTCTTGTTCATGCCCGACACGATGCGGAAGTAGTCGCCGCGGTGGTACTCGGCCTTCGCGCGGGTCTTCAGCTCGCCGGCGAGCGCGGCGTTCACCAGCTGGCGGGTGTCGGCCATCATCGCGCGCACCGACGACTGCACCGAGGCGAACTGATCCGTCATGCGGCCCAGCTCGTCCTGCGTGGACACCGGGAAGACGGTGCTGAAGTCGCCGGCGGCGATCTTCGCGGCGCTCTTGCTGGCGAAGGCGAGCTTGCGCAGCAGCGGGCGGATCAACCCGAACACGGTGATGATCAACTGCAGCGACATGAACAGCGCGCCGATGCCCATCAACTGCAGCAGCATGTTCTTCGCGTCGGCGGAGGCGAGGACCGACTCGGCGCTGGCCTGCTCGCTGGCGATCTCCGCAGCCTCGTCGAGCCGATCGCGGAAGCCCAGCTTCAGCTCGTCGGACCTGCCGTCGACGGCGCGCACCTCGTCGTCGAGCTTGCCGCCGTTCTTCTCGAGGCGCGGGTAGAGCTGCTTCTCCACCACGTCGCCGAAGGTCTCGAACGCCTCGCGGCCGGCCTTCATCTTCTCGGCCGCGGCGCCGTCGGTGCGGGCGGTGATCTCCGTGAGGCGGGCGGCGAAGCGCTCGCGGGTGTCGTGGAACGTCTTCTTCGACTCCGGCACCCCGCCGTTGATGATGGCGTCGGCGGCGATGCTGTAGAGCTCGAAGGCCATGTTGCGCGCCTTGAGGATGTCGCGCTGCAGCTCGCGGCGGCTCTTCACCACTTCCTGCCGCGCCTCGATGCCGCGAATGCTCTGCCGCGCGACGGCCACCACCGCGCTGAAGCTGAAGATGGTCATCACCAGCATACCGATGAGGCGCGCGCGCATGCTGATGGTGACGCCGGGCTCGAGGGCCTTGAGGTGTTTGCCGGCCTTCATCGCCGCGTACAGCTTCGCGGCGGCGTCGACCTCTTCCCGCGTGGGGCGGGTGCGCACCGAGCGGTAGCCGGTGATGACGCCGTTCTCGAGCAGCGCCGAGACGTCGGCCTTCACCCAGTAGAAGTCGCCGCTCTTCGTGCGGTTCTTGACCAGGCCCATCCACGTGCGGCCGGTCTTGATGGTGCTCCACAGCGAAGCGAAGGCCTCCGACGGCATGTCGGGGTGGCGCACCAGGTTCTGTGGCTGACCGATGAGCTCGGCCTCGGTGTACCCGGAGATGCGCACGAAGTCGGGCGAGGCGCTGACGATGGTGCCCTTGAGGTCGGTGGTGCTGACGATGATGTCCTCGTCGGACAGATGCACTTCGCGATCAGTGACCGGGAGGTTCGTACGCATGAGACGCGGGCCAGAGCAAAGGCCGCGCCTCGGGCTGATCCAGCGTGGCAGCGCACATTTGGCGCGTACCGGGGCGGGTCTGGTTTCTGGGCAGAGGTCGGGGTGGACCTGATCAGCGAGTCACGCGCGACCGCGGAGCTCTTTCACTCCGAGGGTCGTTCTGGTGTCTTGCCGCCATGCAGCGGCTCTCGCTCGGACTCCTCGCCGGCCTCTTCCTCTTCTCCTGCTCGCCGTCGACGGCCAACGACTGCTCGAAGACCTGCAGCGGCTGCTGCAACGCCGAGGGCCTGTGTCAGTCGGGCGTGACGACCGACGCGTGTGGGCAGGGCGGCTTCTTGTGCTCCACCTGCGCGCCCACCGACCGGTGCACGCTGGGCGTCTGCGCGCCGCAGAACAACCTGGGGGGCGGCAGCGGCGCGACGGGCGGAGGCAGCGGCGGCGGCGCGGGAACGACCGGCGGAGGGAGCGGCGTCACCGGCGGCGGGACTGGCACCACGGGCGGAGGCGGGGGCGTCACCGGTGGCGGCACCGGCACCACCGGCGGAGGGATGGGCGCCACGGGCGGCGGCAGCGGCGCCTCGGGGTGCGCGGGCACGCTGCGCGAGTGCGGCACGGCCTGCGTCGACACGCTCGCGGACCCGGCCAACTGTGGCTCCTGCGGCCGTGCCTGCGGCCAGGGGCAGGTCTGCAACTCGGGCGCGTGTCAGGTGCTGCCCGACGACTGCACCACCGGCGCGGGCTGCGGCGCGGGCTACTTCTGTGACCCGGTCTCGAAGCGCTGCGCGCCGGGCTGCCGCCTGCCGGGAGACTGTCCCATCGGCGCCGCCTGCAGCGCCGGCGTGTGCGGGTGTCCCGCGGGGCAGCACGCGTGCGGGCAGCTGTGCGTGTCGAACAGCGCCATCACCTCGTGCGGCACGAGCTGCAGCGCGTGCCCGTCGACGGCCAACGGCACCACCACCTGCGACGGGAGCAGCTGCGGCGTGGCCTGCGCGTCGGGCTACCAGCGCTCGGGCAACGCCTGCGTGGACGTCAACGAGTGCGCCACGGGCAACGGCGGCTGCAGCACCAACGCGACGTGCACCAACACGCCCGGGAGCCGCACCTGCGCCTGCCGCGCCGGCTTCACCGGTGACGGCGTCACCTGCACCGACGTGAACGAGTGCGCCACGAGCAACGGCGGCTGCAGCGCCAACGCGACGTGCACCAACACGCCCGGGAGCCGCACCTGCGCGTGCACCACCGGCTTCACCGGCGACGGCGTCACCTGCACCGACGTCAACGAGTGCGCGACGGGCAACGGCGGCTGCGCGGCGAACGCGACGTGCACCAACACCCCCGGGAGCCGCACCTGCGCCTGCCCCGGCGGCTACACCGGCAACGGCGTCACCTGCACCGACGTCAACGAGTGCGCGACGAACAACGGCGGCTGCAGCCCCGACGCGACGTGCACCAACACACCCGGCAGCCGCACCTGCGCGTGCCGGCCGGGCTTCGTCGGTGACGGCCTCACCTGCACCGGCAACGGCGACACCTGCGCCTCGGCCATCACCCTCTCGCTCGGCGTCACCGTCAACGGCTCGCTGGTGGGCGCGGCCAACGACTACGGCGCGACGCTGCCGGGCGGGTTGTGCGGCAACCTCGCGGTGACTGGCCCCGACGTGGTGTACCGCTTCACGCCGCCGAGCACCGGCAACTACCGGCTCTCGCTGACGGGCAGCAGTTGGTACCCGGCGGTGTGGCTGTCGACGTCGTGCGGCGTGGCGAGCAGCTGCACCGTGGCCCTCGAGGGCTACCAGGGCGGCGCCTTCAACTTCCACGGCACGGCGAACGTGCCGGTCTTCATTCACGTCGACGCCACGCGCACGGCGGTGTCGACCTACACGTTGTCGGTGTCGTCGGTGGCGGCGCCGGTGAACGACCTGTGCAGCGGGGCGACGCCGCTCACCGCGGGCGTGACGACCTCGGGCACGTTGGTGGGCGCGGCGACGGACGTGCTGGCGTGCGGCGGCAACGTGAACGTGGCGGAGGTGGTGCACACCTTCACGCCTGGCACCTCGGGCAAGTACCAGTTCACCGTGCCGTCGTCGGTGTACGTCGCGCTCGATGAGAGCTGCGGCGCGGGGCTGTGCACCTCGGTCTCGGGCACCTCGGGCAGCTACGTCGCGACGCTCACCGCGGGCACGACGTACTCCGTGTACCTGCGCAGCTACTCGGGCGCCGCGTACACCGTGCTGGTCGAGCCCATCGTCACGCCGTCGAACGACACCTGCGCCGCGCCGATCGACCTTGCGCTGGGCGCTACCGTGAACGGCTCGCTGCTGACGGCCAACGACGACTACGGCGCGACGTTGCCCGGCGGTCAGTGCGGTTCCCTCATGATGACCGGGCCCGACGTGGTGTACCGCTTCACGCCGCCCAGCACGGGCAACTACCAGCTCGCGCTGAACGGCAGCAGTTGGTACCCGGGCGTGTGGCTGTCGACGTCGTGCGGCGTGGCGAGCAGCTGCACCATCGCGGTCGACAGCTACCAGGGCAGCACCTTCAACTTCCACGGCACGGCGAACGTGCCGGTGTTCATTCACGTCGACGCCACGCGCACCTCGGTGTCGACCTTCACGCTGAAGGTGAGCGCGGTGACGGCGCCGGTGAACGACCTGTGCAGCGGCGCGACGGCGTTGACGGCCGGGGTGACGACCTCGGGCACGCTGGTGGGCGCGGTGACGGACCTCCTGGTGTGCGGCGGCAGCGTGAACGTGGCGGACGTGGTGCATACCTTCACGCCCAGCACTTCCGGCAAGTACCAGTTCACGGTGCCCTCGTCGGTGTACGTCGCGCTCGACGAGAGCTGCGGCGCGGGCCTGTGCACGGCGGTCACGGGCACGTCGGGCAGCTACGTCGCCACGCTCACCGCGGGCACCACGTACTCGGTGTACCTGCGCAGCTACTCGAGCGTCGCGTACACGGTGCTGGTGCAGGCCATCACCGCGCCGTCGAACGACACCTGCTCTGCGCCGATCGACCTCACGCTGGGCGCGACGGTGAACGGCTCGCTGCTGACGGCCAACGACGATTACGGCGCGACGCTGCCGGGCGGGCTGTGCGGCAACCTCGCGGTGACCGGGCCCGACGTGGTGTACCGCTTCACGCCGCCGAGCACCGGCAACTACCGGCTCACGCTGTCGGGGAGCAGCTGGTACCCGGCGGTGTGGCTGTCGACGTCGTGCGGCGTGGCGAGCAGCTGCACCGTGGCGCTCGAGGGCTACCAGGGCGGGGCGTTCAACTTCCACGGCACGGCGAACGTGCCGGTGTTCATTCACGTCGACGCGACGCGCACCACGGTGGCGACGTTCTCGTTGTCGGTGGCGTCAGTGGCGGCGCCGGTGAACGACCTGTGCAGCGGGGCGACGCCGCTCACCGCGGGCGTGACGACCTCGGGCACGTTGGTGGGCGCGGTGACCGACGTGTTGGCGTGCGGCGGCAACGTGAACGTGGCGGAGGTGGTGCACACCTTCCGGCCCACCACGAGCGGCACGTACATCTTCACCGTGCCCTCGACGGTGTACGTCGCGCTCGACTCGAGCTGCGGCGGGGGCGCGTGCTTGAACGTGACCGGCACGTCGGGCACCTACTCGGCGTCGCTCACCGCGAACACCACGTACACGGTGTACCTGCGCAGCTACTCGAGCATCGCGTACACGATCCTCGTGCAGTGAGCGGGGCCGCGCGCGTCCCGGGAGCGATGCGTGGGATGGTGCGGGTCACCGGCGCAGCGCTCGAAGATCGCCACCCATCGCCCGGTCTTCCGGACCCGGCTCCCCGGTGGGAGCGAGGGCGGTTCACCACGCGGTGTAGCCGACGCCGAGCGCGCCGGTCACCACGTACGGCAGTCCGGGGACGAACCCTCCCGGGGGGACAAAGCCGGCTGACCCGAAGAGGTGGACGCCCTGCGCGACCTCGATCCACAGGCTCAGCCCGCGGCGAGACCGCTGATCATTCGCGCGCGACGCCGGAGAGAACATCACCCGAAGCGGCACCATCAGGCCGAAGGCCGAGGGCAGGTCGTTGCCGCCGAACAGTCCGGTCACGGCGAGGCCGCCGCCGAGGCTCCAGTGATCCGTCGGGGTCCATTCGATCGAAGCGCCCAGGGTCGCGACGTTCGACATGATCAACGTGCACAGCGTCGTGCGCGCCACGATGGCCAGCGAGTCGTCGATCGTCGAGCCGAGCTCCGCCGAGAGCCCCGCCCCCGCCGCTACGGCTCGCGACCCGAACGAGAAGCCGCCAGCTCCCGCCACGCTCACGCCCCATCGCAGCCGCGGCGTGTCCTGATCCGCCACCTGCCCCATCGCTACCACCACCACCAACGCAAGCATCACAGACACTGTTCGTCCCCTGTCCCCGACCCTCTCCCCCGGTGGGGCCGAGGGCAGCTCTCACCAGACTGCGTAGCCGATGCCGATCGCTGCCGATACGTCTGCCGCGAACGAGGCTCATGAGGAGGTTCGGCCCCTCACCCCGACCCTCTCCCCGCTCCGCAGGGAGAGGGGGCTTTACAGGTCCGGGTCACGATGACCTCCCGAGGCGGCGCCTGACCCCGGCCCGCTGATCCATCTCCGAAGAGTTGAGCCCGCTTCGCGGCCTCGCGTCGTGGTCACCGCGTTGCAATCCGTGGGCGGGGTATGCGCTCTCGTCGCGGCTTCTCGATGGTCATCGTCATGGGGCTCCTCGTCGTGATGACGCTGGGGGCCGCCGCGTCGCTGACCATGCTCAGCCGCGAGGCGAGCCTCCAGGGGCAGAGCCGGCGCGAGGCCGAGGCCTTCTTCGCCGCCGAAGCCGGGCTCGCCGAGGGCCGTGAGCGGCTGCGGCTGCTCGCCGACGGCACCGCCAACTTCCAGACCTACACCCCGGTGATGGCGCTGCTGCCGCAGGTCGCCGGCATCGGCGCCAACGGAGAGACCTGGTTCGAGGTGCTGCCCAACACCCCCTACACGTTGACCTCCACCGGCACCGACCTCGCGGTCGACCCCGCGTCCACCACGCCCGGCCGCGAGCTGCGCGACGCGAGTGGGGTGCGCTTCTCGGACTACCCGACGCAGGCGCAGGTGCGGTACCGCGTGTTCCTCCGCGACGATCGCGACGAGACCACCCCCGACGCGCTGGCTGACGCCAACGGTCAAGTGTGGGTGGTGAGCATCGGCGAGGTCGACGTCGGCCAGGGCCAGCCGGTGCGCCGCGTGACGCAGGCGTTGATCAGCTACACCGCCGGCACCGCGCGCATCGACTGCGCCGGGCAGAAGGGCGGCTGCGCCGACAAGACCAACGCCGGCGCCTTCGACGCCAACAGCCCCAACGTCACCGCGGTGCGGAGCCTGTGATGCGCGCCCTTTTGATCAGCGCGGCGCTGCTCGCCCCCGCCGCCTTCGCCGCCGACCCCACCCAGGGCGCCACCCTGTTCGCCGACCGCTGCGCGAGCTGTCACACCGCCCGCCACGACGCCGCCGTCGAGCAGCGCGGCCAGGCCCCTGACCTCGTGCGGCGCCTCAAGACCCGCGACCCCGCCGCGCTGACGAAGTGGATCCTCGAGCCGAAGTCGCGCCAGCAGGACAGCGCCTGCGACACCTCGGTGTTCGTCGCCAACCCCGAGGCGCTGGCGCACCTGTGGGCGTACCTCCAGGGCCACCTCGCCGCGCCGCCGCCCCCGCGCGTCGAGCGCCGCCGCGGTGAGCTGGGCACCGCGAAGACCTGGCAGTGGCACAACCGGAAGCGGGGTGCGCCGTGAAGCCGCTCATGCTCGCCGCGACGCTGTGGGCCTCGCTCGCGCTCGCGCAGACCAACCTGTGCACCAACGTGCTGGCCAACGACACCCAGCCGGCCTTCGACCCCAGCAACGTGCCCGACCGCACCGCCGTCTCCATCACCAACGGCAAGCTGAAGCTCGAGACGGCGCTGGTGCCCTTCGACCCCGAGAAGATCGTCCTCCCGGTCGATCAACGGCTGACCATCTCGTACGTCTACGAGTCGGCCGGCGCGACGCACACCACCGGCTACCTCTATTACGACGACCTCATCTCCGCGGGGTACATCGACACCAAAGGCACCGCCGACTCGAGCGACGACACGCTGCTCGACACCAACGGCAACGGCATCGCCGACTTCCACGAAGACCTGTTCAACCTCGCGCCCAACAACACCGGCGACGCGCGCTACCGCCCCTACGTCGGCCGCGCGACCGACCGGCGCTGCACCAACACCTTCACCAGCGGTGGCTTCACGTACACCGTGCCCGAGCTGTCGACCTCGAACTGCGCGTCGGGCTTCGCGGCGTCGCAGTCGCTGCGTGACGCGTCGAAGCCTTCCACCTGGGGCTCGGGGCCGAACATCACCGTCGACGTGGTGGGCTCCAGCGGCTCGTACGGGGCCAGCGCGTACAACGACAAGGGCCTCTTCCCCACCGTGCCCAACCTGCTCGAGCCCGCCGCGCCGGAGAACGGCAACCGCGGCCTGGGGCGCATCCTCTTCGCGCTCAGCGACGACGACAGCGACACCTCGGTGTGGAACGGCTTCCCCACCATCACCGACGCCACCACGCTGGTCGACGGCATCCCCGACTACGACGTCTCGAAGTACGACGCGACCGGCCGCCTGATGGCGACCAACCCCGACCCCGGCATCACCACCGCCGACCGCACCGTCGACCTCGGCGTGGTGCCCGGCGGCAAGGAGCTGGTGATGTTCATGGTGGCCTACTACTCGTCGGGCCACGGCGGCACGACGGTGTACCCGTGTCTGCGCGTCAACGGCGCGGGCCAGTGCACGCTCCATCTGATCAGCCCGGTGAGCGTCTTCTTCTCGAAGGCGCGCCTCAACCTCGACCAGAACCCGCAGGCGTCAGACCCGGCGGCGATCCGCAACATCGGCTGTGGCTACCCCGGCTCGGCGCTCACCACCGGCCCGGCCAGCTCGCCGTACCGCAACACCACGCAGGGCTGCTGGCTCGACGCGGCGACCGTCACCCGGCTCGCCACCAGCGCGTACAACAACCTCACGCTCCCGCTGGAGGCCACCGTGGTGCCGCGGCCTTCCACCGGCCGCATGCCGCACGTCATCGTCGGCGCGCCGAGCACCGACCCCTACCGGTGGATCTTCGGCTTCGAAGACCTGCCCGGCGGCGGTGACCGCGACTTCAACGACGTGGTGTTGATCATCAACAAGACCAACGGCGGCACGGCGCGCGCGGCCACGGTGTCGGCGTCGATCCCCATCGCCGACGCCAGCTCGATGACCGTCACCAAGGTGCGCTTCCGCCGCACCGACGACGTCTCGCGCGGCTCGTGGACCGGGAGCTGCTCCGGCACGCCGGCCCCGAGCATCCGCTACTCCTTCGCGCTCGACTGCCGCGACTGCAGCACCGGCACCTGCCTCGTCAACCCGCGCCCCACGTGGAGCGAGGTCGTCTTTCCCCCCGGCATCAACGAGGTGACCATCGACACGCTCGCCCTGGGCCTGGTGGGCAGCCAGCTGTGCTGGAAGGCCGACATCACCTCGCCGCGCGACACCTGCACGCCGGTCATCGACGACATCGACATCGGCTACCAGGCGGTGCGCACCGGCGACTACAGCCGCTCGTCGGTCATCGCGCTGGCCAACACCTCGCTGTACGGCGTGTACGAGACGCCCGGCGCGCCATGGAACGGGCTGACGTCGGCCAAGCCCGCGCCCACCACCCGCACCTACGACAACAAGAAAGACTTCGGCCTGCGCGGGCACCTCTACGACAAGCGGCTCTACGACCCCGACTCGGCCACGCCCACCGCCACCGCGCCCGCGCTGTTGTGGGACGCCGCGGAGCGCCTCGCGACCTCGATGCCCGGCCGCGCCGGCGACGCGCTCAACCGCAAGCTGTACACGCTGTCGTCGTCGAGCGCGCGCATCGAGCTCAAGGACGAGCTCGCCGACGCCAACACGCCCGCGTTGCCCAGCAGCGCCTACAACACCCAGTCGCTGGGCAAGTACGCCTACGACCTCAACCGCAGCGGCGCGGGCAACCTGCCGGCCGACGACGCCGACCGCGCGTTCCTCCGCGACTGGCTCTACGGCTGGGAAGATCGCCAGGGCGCCGCGGCGACGGTGTGCCACACCGCCGGCACCTGCCGGCAGCAGGGCTCGGCGGGCAACCCGGTGGCGCGCGCGTGGCCGATGGGCGGCGTGCAGCTCTCGGCGCCGGCGGTGGTGTCGGCTCCGGCCACCGCGAGCTGGTTCAACCTCACCGACGCCAACGAGCGCGCCGCCTTCCTCAGCAACTTCTCGGAGCCGCTGAAGAACCGGCAGACCATCGCCTACGTCGGCACGCTCTCGGGTTACCTGCACGCCTTCGACGCCGGCGCCTACCGCCGCGGCGATGACCCGTGCACCGGCACCAGCTACCGCGGCTACTTCCAGAAGAGCCCGTGCGGGGCGGCGCGCAACTACGGCACCGCCGCCGAGCTCTTCGCGTACCTGCCGCGCGGGCTGCTCAGCAAGTACGTGCGCAACTACATCGGCGACCTCGCCGGCCAGTCCACCGCGCCGGCGCAGATCAACGCGCCGCCTTCGTTCGCCGACGTGGACCTCGGCGGCCTGGGCGTCGGCACGCCGGAGTGGACCATCGACAGCCAGAGCCGCCCGGCCTACGGCGCGAAGACGGCCCTCATCGCGGCCACCGGCCCGGTGTCGGACCTGGTCTTCGCCCTCGACGTCACCGACCCCTCGAAGGCCGCCAACACGTCTGGGCAGCGCTGGCCGGTGCCGATGTGGGAATGGCGCATGGGCAGCGTGTTGCCGATGGTGACCGCGCTCAAGCAGCCCGACACCCGCGGCTCGCGTCATTCGCCGCCCATCATCCGGGCCGACTTCGGCGCGCTGTGGGGCACGCGGTGGATCGCCGCGGTGGCCACCGACTTCGTGCCCAACCCCGGCACCGCGGGCACGGTGTACCTGCTCGACCTCGCCACCGGCGCGCCGGTGAAGCTCGGCACCACCACGGTGGGCGTCGTCACCCTGGAAGTGGACGAGGGCATCGGCGGCGAGCCCGCGGCGGCCGACGTCAACGGCGACGGGAGCTACGACGTGCTCTACGTGCCCAGCACCTCGGGCAAGGTGTTCCGCATCAACTTCGCGCAGGTCAACCCGCTGCTCGCGCCCGACCAGCGCGTGCCGGCGTGCGTGGTGGCCGACACCGCGGCGACGCTGGTGGCGGGCGGGGTGAGCGCGGGGCAGGCGGCGCTGCAGGGCATCTATTCGCCGCTCGCGCTGCGCATCAACCGGCAGACCTCGACGGCGGTGCAGCTCTACTACGGCACCGCCGACAACCCCGACGACCCCAACGACACGCAGGCCTCGCAGTACTTCGTGATGGCCTACGAAGACGACTCGCCGATGGGCGCCTGTCTGGGCCGGCCGATGTGGCAGCAGGCGCTCAACCCCGGGCAGGTGGTGTGGGGCGGGGTGACGCTGGGCCAGAGCAACGTCTTCGCCGCCACCGCGGTGGGCACCGCCGCCGACGCGTGCAACCTGAGCTCGACCGAAGCCGGGCGCCTGTACACCCTGCCGCAGCAGCCGAGCATCGTCAGCACCACGCCCTTCCCCCCGCCGCCCAGCGCGCCGCAGGTGCCGCCCAGCGTGTCGGGTGGGCAGGTGTTCGACGAGCAGTTCATCTTCACCACCGCCGACGGGCAGCTCAAGGCCGCGGGCTCGGGCACGTGGAACAACGCGCCGGCCGCGGGCAGCGCCGCGCGACGGCGGACGTTGATGTGGGAGGCGCTGCCTCCCGGGAGGTTGCCGTGAAGCGCGTCAGAGGCGTCACCTTCATCGAGGCGATGATGTCGATGGTGGTGGCGGCCATCGGCGTGAGCGGCGCGGCGAGCCTGGTGGTGGCGTCGAGCGCCGTGGTGCGCCGCACGCAGACCGCGAACCAGGCGCAGTTGCTCGCGCAGCGCGAGCTGGAAGGCATCGTGGCGCTGGGCTGCAACCCCAACCCCGCCGCGCGGTGCAACAACATCCAGGCGCTCGACGGGCGGAGCTCGTCGGTGTGGCTCTCGGTGGACAGCGGGCTGCGCGTCACCGCCCCCACCACGCCTGATCCGTCGCTCAAGCAGTTCACCATCGCCGTCGACGTCGACCCTCCGTACGAGGGCGCCGAGCGCGGCTTCCCCCGCATCGAGCGCCCGCTCGACAACGGCGCGGTGGCCGGGGCGGTGGTCAACGTGCGCGTGACGGTGAGCTGGGTGGAACCCAACCGGAGCCGGCAGGCGGTGGTGCTGCAGACGAGGATGTCGCCATGAGGCGCGGGGGCATGACGCTGGTGGAGTTGATGACGGCCTCCACGCTGAGCCTGGTGGTCATCGGCGGCATGATGGGCGCCGGCATCCGCTTTCAGACGCAGAGCCTCGGGCAGCAGCAGAAGATGATGGCCCAGCAGTCGCTGCGCGCGGCGGCCGACCTGTTGAGCCTCGAGCTCGAGAAGGCGGGCGCGGGCTTCGGCGCGGCGCGGTTGAACCTGGGCGGCGCGGTGACGCAGGGCGCGCTGGTGCCGGTGACGGGTGACACCTTCGCCAGCGACGGCACCTTCGCCGCGCCCGACGGCGAGTACGCGGGGTTGATCAGCGACTCGTTGACCATCTATTCCGGCGTCACGGCGGCGACGATCAACCTCGCCTGTTGCCCCGGTGTGGGCAGCCTCGGGGCGTGCGGCGCGTGCAGCACGCGCAACGGCTCGGGCAACATCTGCACCGCGGTGCAGCCCGGCAGCGGCACCTTCAGCGCCGACTCGCAGCTGGTGTTCTTCAACCCCACGATGGGCGTGGCCTGCGCGCAGAAGCTGACGTCGGCGCCCAACTCGGCCGCCTTCGTGACGTCGGAAGGGCTGGGCTCGCTCGGCGCGCCCGGAGGCAGCGACCCCTGCGCGTCGGCCTCGACGTTCTGGTGCAGCGCCTCGACGTTCGCCACCCAGCTCTCGGCCGTCAGCTTCCGCGTCAACTGGAAGCCGGTGGCCACCGGCGGGGCCCAGCGGCCGCGGTTGCAGCGAGACCCCGACGGGCCCTTCGGACCGCTGCCGTTTCAGGACCTGCTGTGGGACGTGGAGCAGCTCGAGGTGCGGCTGTTGGTCGACGACCTGAGCAACCCGGGCGCGTTCCGCTTCTACCCTGACGCGGCGGCGGGCCGTCCGGCGCTCGACCAGTGCACGGTCGCCACCTGTCCGGTCGCGGGCGGACTCGACGCGAAGGACACGGCGCTCGCGCTGGGGCTCACGGCGAATGACGGGCTGCGCGCGCAGCTGCAGCGCCGGGTGCGCGGCGTCGAGGTGTCGCTGGTGTCGCGCTCGTTGACGAGCGACCCGGCGCAGGTGCGGCGCACCGGCAGCTCGGAGCACGCGCACTTCGTCACCACCGCCGATGGGCTCCCGCTCGACGGGTTCGCGCGCCGCCGGGTGGTGTTCCAGGTGACGCCGCGCAACTTCGCCCTCAGTGAGGTCACCCCATGAGCCGCCGCGGGTTCACGCTGGCTGAGATGATGGTGACGCTCGCGGTCATCTCGGTGATGGCGGCGATGTCGGTGCCGGCCTTCACCCGCATGACGTCGGGCACGCGGCAGGGCGCGGCGGTGCGCGAGGTCTTCATGCTGGTGCAGGAAGCGCGCACCGAGGCCCGCGGTCGCAACCAGGCGGTGCGCTTCGACGTGACGTCGGCGGTGGTGAACGGCTCGGCGGTGCAGGAAGTGCGGTGGGGCCGGCTGCCGTGTGGTGACGCGTGGGGCCGCACGTGTCCCAGCGCGGCGTGCGCCAGCAGCACCACGTGTGGCGGCAGCTGCGCGTGCGAGTCGCGCTCGGAGGCGGTGCGCGTGCCCGCGGGCGTGACGATGACCAACGTGGCGGGGTTGTGTTTCCTGGGCAGCACCGCGGAGCCGCACGGCGCGCGCTGCAACGCGGCGGACCCCACGGTGACGATGCTGCGGTTCGATTTGAAGGATCAGCCGGCGCCGTGGCTGGTGGTGCTCGACGCGGTGTCGGGCGTCGCGCGGTTGGTCGATTGCGCGCGGGTGCCCAAAGACGGGAGCTGCCCGTGAAGGCCCCGGCCGCCGCGGCTGCGCCCGACGAAGCGCGCGTGTGGTGTCCGCATTGTTGTGCGCTCGATTCGCCGGCGGGGTTGGCGCTGGAGGACGGGGAGATCCGGGCGTCGTGTGGGCACTGCCACGGGACGTTCAGCCTCGGGCCGATGCGGGGGCTGCGGGCGCCCATCGCGCGGCTGACGCTGGTGTCGTCGCCGTCGCGGGTGTCGCTCTCGCAGGCGGGGTTTTCGATCGCGCCGAGCGTGCCGCCGGTGGTGCCGTTGTCGCAGGCGGGGGTCTCGGTGGCGCCGAGTGTGCGGCCGGTGGTGCCGGAGGTGTCGCCGCAGCAGTGGCCCCACGCCGCGGCAGAGCTCGCGATGAGCGGATCAGCCGCGCCGGCGCCGGCCGGCCCGACGAGCGGAACGGTCGAGTCCACGTCGCACCCTGCGGCGCACGCGCCGGAGCCTCTCGTCGCGGCGCCCCATGGTGTGGAGTTCTCGCGGCGCGGAGCCGAGGTGCCCGCATCGCCCTTCGACGCGATCCCCGTCGCGGGGGACGAGTGGGTCGCGCCGCACGTCGTCCCGGCGCCCGCATCGGTGACGCATGCGCCGCGCTCACCGGTGAAGTCGAGCTGGTTCGAGCTGGAGCTGCAGCCTGGCGACGAGGCGGAGTACGCGCCGCGCGAGGCTCCGGCTGATCAGCCTGCGAAGGCACCAATCGCAGTCGAAGCGCGAGATCCGTTCCTCGTTCCCGAGACGCACTGCCCCAAGTGCATCGCGGAGCGCAGCGCCGGCCCTGCCTGCACGCGCTGTGGGTTGATCTTCGCGCAGGCGAACAATGCGCACTGGCTGCCTCCGCGCTGGCTGTCGGAGCGCTGGACGGCCGCCTGGCGCGACTGGGAAAACCCGACGCATCACCAGCTCCTCGTCGAGCGCGCGCAGAAGCACGACGCGCTGCCGGCGCTGGCGCGGCTGTACCGGCTGCGGTCGTTGTGGGCTCCCGGAGACCCCGTGACCGAAGCGGCCAACGCCGAGCTCGTGCGTCGCGCGAGCTTCCCGCTCGTGGCGGGACCTCGCGTGAACGTCGCGTCTCAGCGGCAGCGCCGGCTCCTCGTCGGAGTGATGGCGCTCGCGGTGGTGCTGGTCAGCCTCGGGCTGTGGGCGCTGCGTTTCCTCTCGATCGCCTGAGGCGTCCCGCACGCCGCATGGCCTCGAGAGCGGTGAGCACGGCGACCATCGACACGCCCGACCGCTCCCATCAAAGCCCGCGCTCACCGCAATGACTGTCCACTGATCCGCTCCGACAACTCCCACAACGCCTGCGTGCCCGCGACGTCCCTCATCGACGGCCACACCGGCTCGACCCGCGGGCCCGGCCCGACCATCACCCCACCTTCCACCGAGCCCAGCAGCGCCTCGAGCACCGCCGCGGCTCCGACGGCCGGCGGCTTCCCGAACACCGCCGCCGCGCTCCGCACCACCCACCCGATCGGCCCTCGCGCCTTCTGCTGCATCGGCGTCGCCGGCAGCCCGGGATGGCAGAGGACGCTGCGCACCCGCGAGCTCCGTGCGCGCAATCTCCGGTCCAACTCGACGCCGAAGAACACGTTCGCCAGCTTGCTCTGCGCGTAGGCGCGCGCGCTCGAGAAGCCGGTGCCGTCGACCTCCGCAGGGACGAACTTCCCACGCCGCGCAATCGTGGACGCCACGGTCACCACCCGCGCCTCCGGTCTCCGCTCGAGCGCCGGCAGCAGCTGCGCGGTCAACACGAAGTGCCCGAGGTGGTTGGTCGCGAACTGCGCATGCACCCGCTCGGCGGTCAGACGCAGCGGCTCGAAGGCGATGCCCGCGTTGTTCACCACCCCGTCGAGCGCGAGCCCCTCGACCTCCAGACCCCGCACCGACGCGAGGTCCGAGAGGTCGACCGTCACCACCTTCACCTCCGCCGCGGGGTGCTCACGCCTCAACAGCGCCATCGCCGCTTCGCCGCGCTGTCCGTCTCGCACCGCCAGCACCACCCCGTGCCCCGCCGCCACCAGGCCCCGCGCCACCTCGAAGCCGACACCACTGTTCGCACCCGTCACCAGAAAGGTCTTCATGGGCCGCACTCGTAGCGGCTCGCGTATTGTTCGAAGAGATGGCTCGAAATGAACGCATTGTTCAGTCTGACTTTGTCTCCCCTCCGAGCGCCGACTTCTCGGGCGTCTCGCTCTTCCTCGCCGTCGCGAAGGCAGGTGGCTTCCGCGCCGCAGCGGGCCGGCTCGGCGTCACCGCGTCGGCGGTCAGCCAGGGCATCCGCTCGCTCGAGCAGCGACTGGGCGTGCCGCTCTTCGCGCGCAGCACCCGCAGCGTCTCGCTCACCGAGGCGGGTCGACGATTGCTCGAGCACGCCACCCCCGCCGCTGAACTGCTCGGCGCTGGCCTGCTCGCGGCGACCGAGCTCGGAGGCGTCGTCAGCGGCTCACTCCGCGTCACCGCGCCCCGCATCGTGCTGCCCCTGCTGACCGCCCGGGTGCTGCCGGGGCTGCTCACTGCCCACCCGCACTTGTCCCTTCAGCTCGTCGGCGAGGATCGCCCGGTCGACCTCGTGCGCGAGGGCTACGACGCGGGCGTGCGCGCGGGCCAGCACGTCGAGCCCGACATGGTGGCCACCGCGCTCACGCCTCCCGATGCGTACGTGGTGGTCGGCTCGCCCCAGCTCTTCGAAGCCCACGGGCGCCCGAAGAACGTCGCCGACCTGAGCCGCCTCCCCTGCGTCGCGTTTCAGCGGCCGGGCGCGGCGGTCGAGCGCTGGCGCTTCCGAGTCGCCGGGCGGGTGGTGACGCACACCCCGCGCCCGCGCTTCGCCACCAACGACGTCGCCGCGCTGCTCAGCGCAGTCGAGGGCGGGGTGGGGCTCTTCCAGTTTCCCCGCGCGCTGGTGCGCAGCGCCCTGGCGAGCGGCGCCCTGGAGGCGGTGCTCGAGCGCCACGCCATCGAGCGCCCGGGCCTCACGCTGTATTACCCCCAGCGCAGCCGGTCGTTGCCGAGCCTGCGCGCCTTCGCCGCGTGGGCTCGCGAGCGCCTCACTTCGCGAACCGCGCCACCAACGCCTTCCGGTACGCCGCCAGGTTCTTCTTCAACGAGCCGCTGACCTCGCCGACCAGCTTCTTCCCCGCGGCCTCCACCTTCGGCCACCCACACACCGCGTCCGCCTGCTTGAACTTCCGCTCCGACATCGTCTGGCCGTTCGAGAACACCAGGTCGTAGCTCTTGCCCCACGTCGGGTCGTTCTTCTCCATCCACGCGCCGACGCACCCGTTGAGCTCGCTCTCGAGCTTCGTGTACCGCTCGACGAAGGCCTTCTCGTTGTCGGTCGCGTAGTACAGCGCGTCGTCGACGGTCTTGATGGCCGGCGCCGCGGTGAGGTTGGTCGGCAGCACCGCCGGGCTCGGCAGCTCGACCACGTCCTGCCGCTCCACGGTGACGTACGTGCCGTCGAGGCGGTTGAGCGACACCTCTTCCTTCCCCCACGAGCGCACCAGCAGCGGCTCCCCCGGCGTCAGCTTCACCGGCTTGCCGTCGGCGTTGGCCTCGGCGTCCTTCCCCACCGACACGAACAACGTCCGCGGCGCCGTGCGGAAGAAGCCCTCCACCTGCTGCGGGAGCCAGTTCCCGCTGAGGTCCGTGTGCCGCGCCTCGGCGTCGGCGAGCGGGTAGTGCACCGACAGCGCACGCTGCGGTCCCAACGGCACGCTCTCCGGCAGCGGCCGCGGCGCCCACGTTGGATCCACCCGGCGCGAGCGGTCCCACGCGACGAGCGTCACCGGCTCCGACGGCTTCTTGCCCGTCAGGAAGAAGGCCACCGTGCCCTTGAGCCGCTCGGCGTGCCACGGGAAGTCCTCCTCGCAGGTGAAGTGCACGTCGACCGCGCCTCCCTCATTGTCGGCGTCGTCGCTCTTCTGCCCCGCCACCCGCACCTGCTCCAGCGGCCCGGCGAGCTGCACCTCGAGCTTCCGCGGCCCGCGCCACACGAAGACCTCCACGTCGCGCGCCCGGCCGGTGAGGAAGAACGAAGGCCGCAGCGGCAGGCCCTGACACAACCCCAGCCCCGACGGCCCGCGCGCGGCGTCGCTGGTGGTGACGTCGAACACCACCGGCTCGGTCAGCTTGCCGAGGTCGATGCGCGGCGCTTCTTCAAAGCGGGCCTCGCGGAACGCCTGCTCCAGCGCGTCCTTCGCGGCCTGCGCCTCGGCCTTCTTCGCCTTCGCCGCCTCGGCCGCCTGCTGCACCCGCGTGGGCTGCGAGAGCGTGATGTTCGCGCCCAGCGTCAGCGTCGAGCTGATCAGCTGCACCTTCCACGTGCCGGCGGGCCACGACGCGAACCGAATCGGAGTTCCCCGCAGGCACACGAAGCCGCCATCGGGGCCGATCAACACCCCGGGCGCGTCGACGAGCAGCTCGAGGTCGCTCACCGCCGCGGGCAACGTGAAGACGAAGGCCGGCTCGCGGGTGGTGTCCGACGTGCCGCACTTCTTCCACGGCGTGTCGAGCATCGAGACGTTGCCGTTGGGCAGCTGCACGCGCTGCGAGAACGGGTGCGGCTCGAAGCCATCGGTGAGCGAGAGCGGACCGGCGAAGGCGACGCTCGCAGAGACGAGGCACGTCAGCAGGGGCAGGCGCATGCCGCGCATCCACCACGGTCCGGGCCCGGCGTCAGCGGGAAAACGGCCGCGCTGATCAACCGCCCGCCCACACCTCTTCTGGCGGGCGCGTGGCGAGGGCGGCCTGCACCGCGCGCAGCAGCACCTCGGCGGTGTACGGCTTGCTGATGAAGAGCACCGGACCTTCGGCCTCGGGCACCACGTTGTTGAGGCCGCTCGAGCCGATGATCCGCACCGCGGGGTCGATGGCGCGCAGCGCGGTGATCAACGCCGGCCCGTCGAGGATGGGCATCGACATGTCGGTCAGCACCACCGCCACCTCGCCCCGGTGCCGCGCGAACACCGCCAGCGCGTCGGCGCCGTCGGTCGCCACCAGCACGCGGTAGCCGAAGCGCTCCAGCGTCTTCTTCGCCACCGAGCGGATGCCCTCTTCGTCGTCCACCAGCAGCACCACCTCGCCGTTCCCCGTGGGGAGCCGCGCCTGGGCGGTGCGCGCCTCGTCCCCGCCGTCGCTGGCCGGGAGGTACACGCGGAAGGTCGTGCCCTTGCCCACCTCGCTGGTGAGGCTCACGAAGCCGCCGTGGCTGCGCACGATGGCGAGCGTGGTGGACAGGCCGAGCCCGGTGCCCTTGCCCAGCTCCTTGGTGGTGAAGAAGGGCTCGAAGATGCGCTCCTGCGACTCGAGGGGAATGCCCACCCCGTTGTCGCTGACCTTGATCAACACCCAGCGCCCGGGCTTCGCGTCGGGGTTCATGCCCACGAAGACCTCGTCGAGCACCACGTTCTCCAGGGCGATCGACAGCAGCCCGCCCATGGGCATCGCGTCGCGCGCGTTGACGCACAGGTTGGTCAACACCTGGTGCAGTTGCGTGCGGTCGCCCAGCACCGCCCAGCGCTCCGGCGCCATGCGCAGGGTGAGGGTGATGCTCTTGGGGAAGGTGTCGCGCACGATGGCCTGGATGTCCTGCAGCACCACCCCGGGGTCGACCGGCTTGCGCTGACCCTCGACGCCGCGCGCGAACGAGAGCACCTGCTTCACCAGGTCGGCGCCGCGTTGGGCGCTGCTCTCCATCATGTCGAGCACTTCCTGCCCGTCGGGCTCGCGCACCTGCCGCCGCAACACCTCGATGGACATCATGATCGGCGCCAGCACGTTGTTGAGGTCGTGGGCGATGCCGCCGGCCAGCGTGCCGATGCTCTCCATGCGCTGCGCGCGGAAGAACTGGGCCTCGAGCTTCTTCTTCTCGGTGACGTCGGTGTTGATGGTCAGCACCGCGCGCGGCTGGCCCTGCTCGTCGCGCAACAGCGTCCACCGCGCCTCGACGGTCAGCACCCGCCCCGACTTGTGCGTCTTGCGCAGCTCGCCCGCCCACTCGCCGACCACCAGCACCCGCGCCATCGACTCGCGGAAGCTCTTCTCGCTGCCCGGCGTGCGGTACAGCAGCTCGTCGACGCGGCGGCCCAGCGCCTCGGCCGCGGTCCACCCGTAGAGCCGCTCGGCGCCGCGGTTCCAGTACGTCACGCGGTGGTCGAGGTCGCGCACGAAGATGGCGTCGGTCGCTTGATCCAGCAGCGCCGTCTGCTGCGCCAGCTCGCGCTCGGCCTGCTTGCGCGCGGTGATGTCTTGAATCGCGCCCTGAATGCGGATGATCCGCCCGTCGCCGTCGCGCACCGCCTCGCCCAGCGTGCGCACCCAGATGAGGCGGCCCTGCGCGGTGCGCTTGGGCAGCTCGAGGTCGTAGGCGAGGCCCTCGGTCACGCAGCGCTCGACGTGGAGCACCATCTCGGCGCGGTGCTCGGGCGGAAAGAACGCGAGCCCCTCCTCGAGCGTCGGCCGGTAGCCCGGCGGCAGGTCGTGAATCGCGCACACCTCGTCCGACCAGCTCAGCGTGCGCTGCGGGAGCTCGATCATCCACCCGCCCATGCGCGCGGTCTGCCCCGCGATGCGCAGCAGCGCCTGGTTCTGCAGCAGCGTGGCGTCGGTCAGCGGCTCGCCCGTCAACGTGCGCAGCTCTCGTTCGGCGTCGTGGAGCGCCCGCCGCAACTCGGCGATGCGCTGCTCGCGGGCGTCGTCACTCATCGAGGGGTCACCATACGGTAAGTCTGCGGCGATGATCGCCATCGCGCTGCTCCGAGGGCTCAACCTCGGTCCCCACAACCGAATCAAGATGCCCGAGTTGACCCACCTCTTCGAAGAGGCGGGTTGCCGGGAGGTCCGCACGTACATCCAGTCGGGCAACGTGCTCTTCAGCGCCCCCGCGGCGGTGCTGGCCAAAGTGCCCCAGCGCGTGGAGGCCGCCCTCGCCGCCCGTGAGGTGAACAGCCCGGTGGTGCTGCGCAGCGCCGCCGAGCTCGCCGCCGTCGTCGCGGGCAACCCGTTCGAGGGCGCGCCGCCGAAGTCGCTCCACGTCGGCTTCCTCGCCGCGTCGCCCACGAAGGCCGCGGTGGCGTCGCTCGACCCCAACCGCTCACCACCCGACGCCTTCGTGCTGAAGGGCCGCGAGCTCTACCTGTCGCTGCCCAACGGCGCGGCGCGCTCGAAGCTGACCACCGCGTACTTCGACGCGAAGCTGAAGACGCTCACCACCGTGCGGAACTGGAACACCGTGCGCGAGCTGGCGCGCCTCGCGAACGGGTGATCCGCACGCACGTTCTGCGTTCCTGCCGTGCTTCAACCGCTCGGAAACCGCCGTGGCGCGGCCGATGCTTTGCCGACGCTCATGAAAGCCACGCGCGTGATGACCAAGTCGGTGCACTGCATCACCCCCGAAGTCTCGCTGGTGCGGGCGTGGGCCACGATGCAGCGGCTCCACGTGCGTCACCTGCCGGTGCTCTGGGGCCAGCACCTGGTGGGCATGGTGTCCGACCGCGACCTGCTCAAGCACGCCCAGCTCGGGCCCACCGGCGAGGTGGTCTTCGAGGGGCCGCGCGAGGAGGTCAACGACGTGATGACGCGCGCGCCCATCACCATCGGCCCTCACGGCCAGGTGTCGGACCTCGCGAAGTTGATGGTGCTCCACCACATCGACGCGGTGCCCATCGTCACCGTCGACGGCGTGTTGATCGGCCTCGTCACCACCACCGACCTGCTCGAGCTGCTGATGGAGCCTGATCAGCAGTCGGACGTGTTGCCCTTCAGCTTCGCGCTGCGCACGCCGGAAGAGACGATGTCGACGGCCTGATCAGCCGCGGAAGGTCCAGTGCCAGGGCTCGCCGCGCACGTCGTTGACGAAGCCGTACTGGCGGCCGTGGCGCGCGAGCCACTTGTAGGTCGCGCTCGAGTAGCTGCCCGTCTTGATGTCGACCGAGAGCCCGCCCTGGTGGTTGCTGTAGCCGGGGCGCGCGGCGAGGTTGCCGCGGCCGGCGCGGTAGGCGGCGTACAGCGCGCGCTGCTGGGCCATGGTGCGGAAGCCCGAGACCGGCGTCAGCGAGATGCCCACCCGGCGCGCGGCGGCCTTCATCTGGTTGTAGCGGGCGGCGGCGTCGGCGCGCATCTGCTTGCCGTTGCCGATGGGCGCGATGCGAATCTTCCGGGGCACGCCGTTGACGTAGCCGTTGACGAGGGACCCGCGCGGGGCGGCCGGCGCCGGCGCGGTGGTGCGGCCCGTCGAGCCCGGCTTCTTCCCGTCGGTGAGCAGCGCGTGCCAGGTCTTCGGGCCCACCACGCCGTCGGCGCGCAGGTGATGCTTCGCCTGGTACTTCTTCACCGCCGCCAGCGTGCCGCGACCGAAGGCACCGTCGATGGCGCCGGGGCTGATGCCCGCGGCCTTGAGCTCCGCCTGCAGCTTCGCAACCTGACTACCGCGGCTGTTGATTCGAAGGGTCATGGCCGGTTGTCGGCCGAGCGCGCTTCTCCGAATTCAGGAAGAAACGTAAACCCATTTCACCCTCGCCCTGCGAAGCGGGGAGAGGGCCGGGGTGAGGGGCCGAACCGAGCGAAATCGCAAGAAACCGCCCCCATCAAGGACACATCGCGGCCCCACCCGACGACGCCTGCGGGCTGACCACCGCGCCAAACGTCACCGAGCACGAGCTCACGGCATTGAACCGCACGCGCCCGACCCCACCACCGCCGCCCCCGCCGCCGGAATTCCCATCCCCGGCGGTCGACCCATTCCCCGCATTCCCATTCGTGCGGCCCGCGCCCTGACCGCCATTCCCGCCATTGGTCGTTCCGCCAAACCCACCCAGCCCGCCGCTGCCCCCAAGCGTCTCGCCATCCGCGCCATCATTCCCGGCCGACGACGTGCGGCTGCCCTCTCCCCCACCACCACCATTCGCCGTCACCCGCGCCAGCCCGCCGACGGAAATGGACGCGCCCTCGACGAGCAGCCCGCCCCCGCTGCCGGCGCCGCCACCCCCATTCCCGCCCTGCGCCGCGCCGCTGCCCGCGCGCCCCGGAGCCGTCAGCACGCCAGCGATGTTCACCGCGCCGGTCGCAGAGATCTGCACCGCCCCACCACCGGTCCCCGCGGCGCCGCCGCTGTTCCCCGCGCGGCCATTGCACCCACCCCGCAGCGGCACCAGGTTCGCGCCGCCGTTGGCCGCACCACCTGATCCGCCCGCGTTCGCGCTCGAGCTGTTGCCGCCATTTCCGCCGGCGGATCCAAACCCGCCGCCGCCGCCACCACCCTGCGTCCCCGGGTTCCCCGGCATCGAGCACGCGCCCGCCGTACCGCCCGCGTTCTCCGCCCGAAGGGTCCCATCGAGCTGCACGTTGCCCACCACCGCGAAGATGACGGGCTTGTTCCCGCGCACGGTGATGGTGCGCAGCGCGTTGACGTTGAGGCTGTTCAGCCCGAACACCACGGTCTGCTGTCCGCCGCTCGGCGTGATGACCGCGAACGGAGGCAGCGGGAAACACGCGCCGGTGATGCTCGGCGTGCCGGGCGAGGTATCGATGACCACGTCGCAGTTCACGTTGAGCAGCGCGCCGCCATCCGGCATCGGGAGCTGCGCCTCGGTGAAGTTGCTCGGCGTGTAGGGGAACAACCCGGCCGGCGTCGCCACGCAGTTGGCGTTGGAGTCACACGTCGCCGGCGCGCCGGTGCCCGCGTCGCAGCTCTGGCCGGTGCGCGGGTTGAACTGGCACATGCCCCCGGCGGAGCAGCCGTTGTTCGTCTGGCACTGGGTGGGCGTGCACGTCACCGGGGTGCCGCGGCAGCCACCGTCCCCATCACACGCGTCGCCGGTGGTGCAGTTGTCGCCGTCGTTGCACGAGCCGGTGCCCACCGGGAGCGGCGCGAAGGTGCAGGTGCCGCTGGGCTCGTTGCAGTTGCCGGGCGCGCGGCAGGTCGGCGCGGGGCCGCAGGGGAGCGGGGTGCCGGTGCACGCGCCCGCGGCGCAGGAGTCGTTGGTGGTGCAGGCCAGGCCGTCGTCGCAGCCGCCGGTGCGCGGGGCGTAGTCGCAGCTCGCGCCGGCGTCGGGGAGGCAGGTGCCGGCGGTGCTGAAGCACTGGCTGGGCGGCGTCATGCACGCCACGTCGCCGGTCTTCACGCACCCGCCGTCGGCGGCGCAGGTGTCGCCGGTGGTGCACGCGTTCGAGTCGCTGCAGGTCGCGCCGGTGCAGTTGGGGTCGAGGCAGTCGGCGAGGCCGTCTCCGTCGTTGTCGAGGCCGTCGTTGCACATCGACTCCACGGCCTGCACGCAGACGCCGCCCATGCACTTGCCGCCGCCGAGGCAGGGGAACTGGTCGCAGGTGAGCTCTTCGCAGTCGACCTGCGAGTCACAGTCGTTGCTGATGCCGTCGTTGCAGACCTCGAGCTCGCCGGGGTTGCGGTTGGGGTCGGTGTCGTCGCAGTCGCCTTGCTCCACCGTGTAGCCGTCGTGATCCGCGTCCACGCCCGCATCCGGCGGCCCCGCGTCCGGCAGCCCGGCGTCGAGGCCCGCATCGGAGCCTCCGTCCACGCCGCCGTCCTCCGTGAGCTGCGCGACCGGCGCCAGCACCAGCGTCACCACGGCGGGCGGCGAGGCGAAGGTGCCGTCGACGGCGTCGCTGAGCTCGCCCGGCGTCTCCTGGGTGCAGCCCTCGTCGAGGTAGCCCTGCGCGTGGAGCGTCACCGTCGCGCCCAGCCCATCGGGCACCACGCCGACGTGCAGCGGCGACGACTTGCCCGCGAGCTTGATGCCGCCCGAAGAGCGGGTGCCCGCGCCATCGGTGGCGAACACCTTCACGCACTGGCTGCGGAGCCCGGACCGCAGCTCGACCAGCACCTGCAGGCCGCCTCCGCCGACCGGCGTGCCGGAACAGGAGGCGAGGAACACGACGACGACGGCGACGCTGACGCGGCTCAGTCCGGGCTTCATCGGGGCCCGCACTGTCTCACGAATCGCCGGCCTTCAGGCGGCGCGGCCCCGGGTGTGGGCGTGGGTGGTCGAACACCCCGCGCGACGGGGCGTGAATGCGCAGGGCAGGGCGCCGTCAGTGGGCCGCCCTGATCAACCCCGGAGTCTTCTGCATGTCCGACACCGTCGAGTGCGCCATCGCCATCGTCTGGCCCGAAGGTTCCCCCGAGCCGGTGTGCGAGATGTTCCGGGTCGACCACCAGCAGATGACGTGGACCTCGAAGCACTACTCGAGCGGCTGCTCCTTCGTGGACGGGGGCCGGCTGCGCAGCGGCGAGACGGCGCGCGCGCTGGCCCAGAGCAACACCCGCAGCGGCATCCATCGCTTCGTCGGCCGCACCACCGTCACCTTCGTGGTGGCCGACCTCGACCCGGCGCAGTTCGAGGCGACGCGCCCGACGGACTGGACGGTGGAGGCGCTGGAGCGGCTGCCGGGCGCCGAGGTCGAGACGCACGGCCCGGGAGCTGCCACACTGCGCAGCCCATGACGCGTGTCCGGCTGTCCGAAGTGTCGACGGTGGTGAAGGCGATGGCGCGCCGGGAGGCCGAGAAGGTCGCCGGCCCCAACGCGGTGCTCTCCAGGACAGAACAGGCGAAGGCCTCGGCGGCGGTGCAGGCGGCGGCCGAAGCGGTGCGCGCGGCGAAGGGCAAGAACGCGCGGGTGACGGTCGACGCCATCGAGCAGCAGCTCGCGGTCTCGGCGGCGAAGCTCATCGGCGACGTCAACAAGCCCGGCAGCGGCGCGGCGTTCCTCTCGAAGGTCGAGGCGACGGCGGCGTTCCAGCGCGACCCGGTGCTCGGGCAGACGGTGCTCGAGGCGTACAAGCTGGCCTCCGGGCACGGCCTCGACGTCGACGGGCTCGCCGCGCAGCGGGTCAACGACGGCAGCGACCCCGAGGTGAAGTTCAAGGTCTTCGCGACGGTGGCCGAGGCCGAGCGCTACCAGGATCCGGATGGCTTCCAGGTCTCGTGGCTGGTGCCGGTGGGCGAGACGTTGCTGACGAAGACCTACGTCTCGGGTCGCAACGACCTGTGGGCGCAGAAGTTCGAGGTCGATCGCCTGACGGGCGCGGTCGCCATCCTCGCCGAGCACTAACCCCCGCGTTTCCCTCTCCCCGCGAGCGGGGAGAGGGTCAGGGAGAGGGGCCCAAACCGCCTCAAACCCCAGTGACGAAACCAAAGGTCACCCTCACCCTGGCCATCCTCACCCTCACGCTCGCCGGAGCGGCCTGGCACCACCACGCCACCACCACCCGACTCCGCACCCTCGCCTCCCACCTCATCCCCGCCTGCCCGCTCGACGACATCCGCCTCGTCTCCAGCACCGAAGGCGACACCTTCGAGCAGCACCAGCTCACCGCCTGCGGGCGCCTGGCGACGATGGTGTGCCAGGCGCCCGACTTTCAGTGCTTCCTGCTCGAGTGACTCACAGCGGCCAGCAGTCCTGCGCGACGTAGCAAGTCGCACCATCGAGGCCGTTGCAGGTCATCGACAGCGAGTTGGCGTTGACCGCGGAGCACGAGCCGTTGCCGGTGGTCTTCACCGCGTAGGGTGAGCCGAAGGTCGTCCACCCCAGCGGGCAGAGCTGGGTGGTGCTGACGGTGAAGGTCTCGGTCGCGGGCACGAACGCGCAGGTCTTGGTCGCGGTGCCGGTGCGGTACCCGGCGCTGATGGTGCAGCTCGTCGTCGCGTACTGGTTGCTGTCGCGGCAGTCGTCGCCCGCGCAGTTGGCGGCGAGGCGCTGGCCGGCCGGGGGCGAGCTGCCGATGCACGCGTTGACCGCCGCGCCGGCGCAGTAGCCGTCGCCGTCGCTGTCGTTGCGCACCGAGGCGATGCGGAACACCGCGCCGTTGCCGTCGTTGCAGTCGTCGGGCTGCAGGCAGTTCGACTCATAGCGACGCCCGGGGAGCGGGGACGGGCCGGTGCAGTCGTTGGTCACCGCGCCCGCGCAGTAGCCGTCGGCGTCGCCGTCGTTGCGCGAGGCCATCAGGCGGTAGAGCTGGTTGCTGCCGTCGTTGCAGTCGTCGGTCGCCGCGCAGTTCGCCACGAAGCGGCGGCCGGGGAGCGCGGTGGTGCCCACGCAGTCGTTGCCCTGCAGCCCGACGCAGAAGGTGTCGCTGTCGGCGTCGGTGCGCGAGGCGGCGAGGCGGTACACCGCGCTCACCGCGTCGTTGCAGTCGTCGGTGGCCGCGCAGCTCGCGGTGAAGCGCCGGCCAGACAGCGCCGAGGTGCCCACGCAGTCCATCGCCTGCGCGCCGCTGCAGTAGGTGTCGCCGTCGGCGTCGCTGCGCGAGGACGCGAGCCGGTACACCGCCGCCTGCGTGTCGTCGCAGTCGTCGTTGGCCACGTTGCAGTCGGTGGCGAAGCGGCGGTTGCGCAGCGGGGTGGCGCCCACGCAGTCCATCGTCGCCGCGCCGCTGCAGTAGCCGTCGGCGTCTCCGTCGGCGCGGCTGCTGACCAGGCGGTAGCGCAGCCCGTTGGCCGGGTCGCAGTCGGCGCCGGCGCTCTGGGCGGGCGCGACGAAGCCCACCGGGCAGTTGCCGGCCTGCGGGCGCGCCACGTTGGGGCACTGCTGGCTGGTGGTGGCGGCGTCGGCGTAGCCGTCACCGTCCGCGTCGGCGCTGCACGCGATGGTGAGCGTCTCGTCGATCTGCCCATCGCAGTCGTTGTCGACGCCGTCGCACACCTCGGCGCTGAGCGTGACGCACGAGCCGTTGCACACCGACTGGCCCGACGGGCACGCGCACGCCCCGGCGGCGCAGAGCTGACCCGTCGCCGGGCACAGGCCCGCGCCCGCCTCGTCGACCTGGCCGTCGCAGTCGTCGTCGAGCAGGTTGCACGTCTCGGTCGCCGCCGCGCCGGGCGTCGCGGTGCACACCAGCCCGCCGCCGCTGCACGCCGACGCGCCCATCGCCGCGCACACGCCCACGCCCGCGGTGCAGGTGCCGTCGCCGCGCACCACGCCGCCGTCGACCGCCTGCACGCCGCCGTCGAACGTCACCGCCGCGCCCTCGTCCACCATGCCGTCGCAGTCGTCGTCGACGCCGTTGCACAGCTCGTCGGTGGCCGTCACCGAGCACGCCGAGTAGGCCGAGCCGCCGCTGGTGGACACGCAGGTCTGGGTGCCGCGGCCTCCACAGCACGGCTGCGTCATGCCCAGCGTCGGGCAGCCACAGCCCTCGTTGAAGGTGCCGTTGCAGTTCTCATCGACTGACTGCGCGTCGCACACCTCGCTCGCGCCGGGGTTGATGCCGGTGACCAGGTCGTTGCAGTCGTTCTGGTTGTCCGCGAAGCCCATCGGCTTGCTGCACGCCACCTGCGTCACCGCGCTCGAGGCCGCCGAGCCGAAGCCGTCCCCGTCGGCGTCGATGAACCACGTGGTGCCCGCGCCCTCGTCGACCTGCCCGTCGCAGTCGTCGTCGAGGCCGTTGCAGGTCTCGTTGGTGGGCAGCACCGCGCCGGTGCAGGCGGTCTCGAACTTGCCGTCGACGCAGCGCTGCGTGCCCTTGCGACAGGCGCCCACCGCCTCAGGGCCACAGGGCCGCGTCTGCGAGGGCGTACACTCGGCGGCCGGCATCAGGGCGTCGGCGCAGGTGCCGTTGGTACAGGTCTGGCCGAGGGCGCAGTCGGCGTCGGCCTGACAGCTCACGGCGGGGGGCATCGAGGAACAGCCGGACAGCGCCGCGAGCGCGAGGAGGACTGTGGTGCGAAGGGGAGCGTTCATGCCGGCCTGACAAAGTCCGTCGCCCGGCTTTTCACGGAATCTCGAAACTCCTGTAGAACCGGGAGGTTCTGCGTGGGGGTGAGGATGACGGAGTCAGTGGAGCAGCCGCAGCACCTCGAGGACCGGACGTTGGCGCAGGCCTGCGCGCGTCACGAGCCAGAGGCGTTGGCGCAGTTCGAGGCGCGGTATGCGGCGACCATCACGGCGGCGGCGCGGCGCTTCGGTGACGCCGACTTCGCGGCGGAGGTCGGGCAGCTCGTGCGCCGGCGGCTGTTGGTGGCCGAGGGCGACGTCGCGCCGCGCATCACCGAGTACCGCGGGGGAGGTCCGCTTGCGGGCTTCGTGCAGGCGGTGACGGTGCGCCTGGCGCTCAACCTGAAGAAGGCCGACGCGCGGCACGCGGCGGTGGGTGACGAGGCGCTGCTCGAGCTGCCTGGTGGCGGTGACGCGCCCGAGCTGGCGGCGATCAAGCTGCGCTACCGGCACGAGTTCAAGCAGGCCTTCGCGGCGGCGATGGCGACGCTGGAAGACGCGGAGCGAAACGCGCTGCGGCTGCACTACCTCGACGGGCTGACGTTGGCGGATCTCGGGCGGCTCTACGGGTGGTCGGTGCCCACCGCGTCGAGGCGGCTGGCGGCGGTGCGTGAGGCGTTGATGAAGGCGACGCGGCGGATCATGACGGAGCGCCTTTCGATGTCTCCGGCCGAGCTCGACAGCGTGTTGCGGTTGATCGAGAGCCGGCTCTCCGTCGACTGACAATCGGGGCCGTATCCACTCACCGCCCCGCCAACTCCCGCTCCACCCGAGCGAGGTGCTTCTTCACCTCTTCCCGCGTCGTCATCAGCTGCCCAATGGGCGTGGGCCCCTCGACCTTCAGCGACGCCGCCATGGCCTCGTCGAGGGTCTTCTTCGCGAGCTCCCACGCGGCCTTCCGCTTCGCCGCCGGAGCGATCTCCGCCAGCCGCACGCGCAGCTCGCCCTCGATGGCCATGGAGATGGCCCACCGCGACTGGAGCCGCGACAACGAAGGGTCCTCCGCAAGAATCGCCTGCAGTCCCTCGAGGACGAGGTGGTTCTCGGCGAGGGCGTCGTCGAAGCGCTTCTGGGCGGTGCGGAGGGCACACAGCCCGTGGTGGGCCATGACGCTCTCTTCCTTGAGCGTGATGTCGTCGGGGTTGACCTTCAGCGCCCAGGTGGCGACGTCGATCAACTCGCGGAGGCGAGCCTCGGCGAGGTCGAACTCCCCGCGCTCGATGTTCCCGGGCGCGGCGGTGGCGAGGAGGCTGATCAGGTCTCGCCGGTGCTGCACGTTGTCGGGCATGTCGGCGATGAGCGCGTGGATCACCTCGAGGGCCTCGCGCTCGACGACCTCCATTTCGTCGTACTTGTCGGCCGAGCTGAGGGCCATGCCGGCGTTGCCGAGCGACACGGCGAGGTCTCGACGGGCGACGACGTTGGTGGGGTCGGCGGCGAGGGCGGCGCGGGCCTGGGCGAGGCTCTTGCGGGCGACGTCGATGGCGCGGTCCTTCTGGAGCGTCAGCCGGTAGAGCCCGGCGAGGCCGGCCCACGCCCGAGACAGCGCGCGCTGGGCGAGGACCGAGTCGGGCTGCTCTTCCACCAGGCGGGCGAAGATGCGCTCGGCCTCTTCGGCGGCGGCGACGGCCTCTTGCATGCGGCCCTGTTCCTGGCGCACGTCGGCGAGGCTGATCAGCACCGCGCCCACCGCGCGACGGGTCACCGGCGTGTCGCGGCGCTCGAGCACGTACTTGCGACCGGCCAGCGCGCGCTCGAGGCGCACCGAGGCGTCGGCGTGCGAGCCCTTCTGCATCAGCACCTGGCCTGCCGAGAGGTCGTCGCGCGCGGCCGAGAGGCGTTGGTCGAGGTCGTCGGGGCGCTCGGCGGCGAGCACCGAGTCGAGCTGGTACGCGAGGTCGTACTCGGCGAGCGCGCCGTCGAAGTCGCCGCTCACCTCGAGCACCGCGCCGACCTTCTCGTGGCTCGACGACACCACGCGGCGGGCGTCCCAGTCGGTGGGGTCGGTCTGCAGCACCGACTCGGCGAGGCCGCGCGCGCGCAGGTAGCTGGCCTTCGCCGACACGAGGTCACCGAGGCTGGCGCCGAACGGGTCGCCCTGCACGTCACCGAGCTTCAAGAAGCCCTGCGCCAGCTCGCGGCGGAGCGAGAGGTCGTCGCGCACCTCGGTGGCGAGCGCGTCGAGGTACACCTGCGCGTCCTTCACCAGCTTCTCGCGCACGGCGGTGGAGCCGGCGAGGTCGGCGATGCCGTCGTGGTAGTCGAAGAGCACCGCGTGGGCGAGCGAGCGCACCTGGGTGAAGCGGCGCTGGGCGGTGTCTCGTTCCTGCTCGGCGCGGCGGGCCTGCCACAGCGTGGCGACGAGGCCGACGGTGAGCGCGACGAAGGTGGCGACCAACGCGGCGAGGCCGGCCGCGTGACGGCGCATGAAGCGCACTGCGCGGTAGGCGGTGTCGCCGCGGCGGGCGAGGGTGGGCCGGCCTTCGAGGGCGGCGCGCACGTCGTCGGCGAGCGCCTGCACCGAGGGGTAGCGGTCCTTCGGTTCCTTGCGCAGCGCCATCAGCACGATGGCGTCGACGTCGTCGGCGAGCGCGCGACGCAGTCGATCCCGCGACGGAGCACGCGCGGCGACCTGCGCGTCGGTGGTGCGGGCGAGCGCGAGGCTGGGCGGCTTCGGCTCGACCTCCCGGACCGCGGCGAGCAGCGCGTCGAGCTGTCCGGGCGCCGTCTCGTAGGGGCTCACGCCGGTGAGCAGCTCGAACATCACCACGCCCAGCGAGTACACGTCGGAGGACGTGGTGGCCGCCTCGCGCTTGACCTGCTCGGGCGAGGCGTAGGCGGGCGTCATGGGCGTCATGCCGGTCTGGGTGAGCGCGCCGTCTTGCTCGAGGAGCCGCGCGATGCCGAAGTCGACCAGCCGCGGCGCGCCGTCGTGGCCGACGAGGATGTTGGAGGGCTTGAGGTCGCGGTGCACGACGAGGTGCTGGTGCGCGTAGGACACGGCGTCGAACACCGGCAGCAGCAGCGCGAGGCGTTGGCGGGTGTCGAGCTTCTGGGCGTCGCAGAACTGGTCGAGGGGTTGGCCGTCGACGAAGTCCATCGCGAACCAGGGGCGGCCCTCGGTGGTCTCGCCGGCGTCGAGGAGCCGCGCGATGTTGGGGTGTTCGAGGCCGGCGAGCACCTGGCGCTCGAGGTGGAAGCGCTGGGCGCGGTGGCTGGTGTCGGCGGCGGCCTCGTGCAGCACCTTGAGCGCGACGCGGCGTCCGACGGTGGGGTCCCAGGCGGCCCAGACGGTGCCCATGCCGCCGGCGCCGACCTTCTCCTGGAGCTGGTAGCGGCCGAGCGTTGGAGCCGTTGGCCGTTCTCCGGTGGTGCGGGTGACCTCGGCGAGCACGACGCGGCAGGTGTCGCAGCTCGCGACGTGAGCGTTCATCGCAGCGACGGCGGCATCGGTGGCTTTGCCTTCAGCCCAGGCGGCGAGAGCGTCGTCGGTGATGCACGTGTCCATCCCGCACCACTTATCTCCCTCGCCCCCAAAAGGGGGAGAGGGTTGGGGAGAGGGGCAAAACGAAGTAACCCGACCTGGTGACCTGGGACGTCATCATCGTCGGAGCAGGAGTCCTCGGCGCTGCCCTCTCGCTCGAAGCGCGCAAACTCGGCCTCTCGGTCTTGAGCATCGGGCCTGATCAGCCGTCGCCGTCGTTCGTCGCTGGCGCGCACTTCCGGCTCAATACGTGGTCGAAGCCGGCTGATCAGCACGGCCCCTTTCACCGGGGCATCGTGGCGAGAGACGGTCGTCGCTTCGCGGTGGCGTCGGCGTTGTCAGAAGCCGCGTACGAGGCGCTGCAGTCCTCGGACGTGCCGCGGGTGTACGCGGTGGTGACGGACGTGAAGTCGACGCGCGAGGGCGTGCAGGTGCGGGCGGGGCGAAAGACCTACGTCGGACGCACGGTGCTGCTGTGTCTGGGGTGGGGGCGGCTGAAGGTGGAGCTCCCGCGTGAGCGAGCCGTGCGGCTGGTGCGCAGTCGAGCGCTCGACTTCCACGAGGCGCTGAACACGAAGCTCCCGCGTGGCACGCTCGCGTTGGTCGGCGCTGGCCCGAGCGCGCTGTCGTTCCTCGAGGCGCAGCTGTCTCGGTCGACTGAGCAGTTGCTCTGGTTTCGCAGCGGCACGCCGCCTGATCCGAAGACGAAGATCGGACGCATGTACGTGGCGAGGTACGGTGCGCTGCTTCGGAAGCTGGAGCGGGACCCGCGGATCACCATCGTTCCTGAGCGCGTGAGTGACGTGCGGTGGGTGAAGCGACGGTGGTGCATCGAAGGGCGAGCGGCGGACACGCTGGTGTGGTGTGGCGGCTTCGAGGCGCCGCTCGAGTTGTTGTCGAAGCGAGGGCGGGTCGAGCCGATGGTGCTCGAGGGTGCGAAGGTGGCGTTGCGGCGTCGGGGGGAACCGGTGTTTCAGCTCGGGCCGGCGCTTGATCAGGTGGGGCTGGCCGACTGGGACGTAGGGCCGTTCGCGGAGTGGTTCGAGAAGGGGCGGCGGCTCCTGAGGGCGCTGGACCTGTAGAAAGCGGTGTCGTCATTCTGGAGCGGATCTCCTTCGCACAGCCTCGACAGGACCATTCCGTTTTCGACCATTGTTCCCTCTGGATGGAGCCACTCGACGTGATGAAGGTTACGGGCGTGCCGCGCGCGACAGCGTGCGCAGATGGTGTTCGATTGCCAGCGCTGCGACGACGAGACAGACGGCCAGCGCGGCGGTGATGCCGCTGCCGACTGCTGACGCGCCGCCGAACATCAGCGCCTGCCACTGCGCACGGTGAGCGGCTTTCTTCGCAGAGTGCTCATGCTCCAAGTTCCGGTTCGTCGACTCCCACTCGTCGAGCGCCTGCTGCGCGGCCTTCCGTCGCGTGAGCTCGGCAACGAGAATCGGCGCGATGAGGCTCCCGCGTTCCGTCGCGTCGGTCTGAGGCAGCAGCCTCCCGAGCTCGCTGAGCATGAAGGCGCGATCGTCACGGTCGACCTGATCGAGGAACGAGACGACGTGCCGACCGACGCCGCGGCGGGTGACGCGCCGACCTCGCTCGAGACAGCCGAAGGATGTAGAGGTTCGGAGGCAGTACTCCTCGACGACGTTCTCCCATGCATACCGGATGCAAAGGTGGCCGCGTTGTACCGTCACGTTCAGGACCAACTCAAGTGATCAGAGGGGTAGTCGCTCACTGGCTGCCGAACCTGATGCGGTTTGGAAAGGGCGTGCGCACGCTTCCTCATTTCCGACCAACACGAGGTCGCGCAGAGCTCGGTTTGTAGCTTGACTACAAAGCGAGCGTGGTCGAACATGCCTCTATGCGGAGAGCAGCGACCAATCGGGTCACCAAGGATGTCTTGTCGAATCCCGGCGCCGATCGTCTGATTCACGTGCGGTTGACCGAGGACCTTCATCGGTCTCTTCGAGTCCACGTAGCTGCGAACGACACAACGATTCAAGAGTGGGTGGCGGCGCTGATCGCGCGGGAACTTGGCTCACTTGCCGAGAGCGCGCGTCAGGAGGTCCGCCGCAAATGAGCGAGAAACTGCGGGCTCCGCGGAACAGAACGATGTTCGTGTTGCGCGAGGAGCGAGAACAGCTGACCTCTCGCTTGGCTTCATCTGCCGATGTGCAAAGCGGCTTCCTCGATAGGACTTTCCTCGGCGACTGCAGGGAGCTCGCGCCGCTTCTTCCGAGGGGATTCGTCGACCTTCTCTTCCTGGACCCGCCGTACAACCTCGACAAGAGATTTGGGGACAACAAGTTCGGCAAGAAGTCCGTCGACGAGTACTCGACGTGGCTTGGCGAGGTCTTGGATCTTCTCCTCCCTACGTTGAAGCCGAACGCGACTGTCTACATCTGCGGCGACTGGTTCACGTCAGCATCGATCTTCTCTGCCGCCTCGGTGCGGCTTCATGTTCGTAACCGCATCACGTGGGAACGTGAGAAGGGGCGCGGGGCGAAGTCAAACTGGAAGAATTCGAGCGAAGATGTTTGGTTCTGCACAAAATCTGACGAGTACACCTTCAACGTCGACGCCGTGAAGCTCAGACGCAGGGTGATCGCGCCATATCGAGACGACGACGGCAAACCTCGCGACTGGAAGGAAACGGCAGACGGCAACTTCCGAGACACTCATCCTTCCAACCTGTGGACGGACATCACCGTGCCTTTCTGGTCGATGCCCGAGAACACTGACCACCCTACGCAGAAGAGCGAAAAGTTCCTCGCAAAACTCATTCTGGCGAGCACCAATTCCGGCGATGTCGTCTTCGACCCCTTCCTCGGGAGCGGAACGGCATCGGTGGTGGCCCGCAAACTCAGCAGGCGATACGTCGGTATCGAGTCGGTCGAAGAGTATGCGTTGCTTGCCGAGAAGCGATTGAGCTTGGCAGCCAACGATACGACCATCCAAGGCTACGCCGATCGAGTGTTCTGGGAGCGGAACACGGCGCAGGCGGCAAACTCGCGTCCCCGGTCGCCCGAAGCGCCGGCGCAGAACCGCACGCATCTAGGTAGTCTTCTGTAGGTCGCTGGCCCGCCTATCGTTTCAATAGTTCGTCGAGAAAGGCCCGGGCTTTCGCGGTGTCGATCGATGGATTGTAGCTTCTGTCGAGCACGCGGCCGAACTGGCCGGAGAGTTGTGTGACGCCCCTGGAGCCTCTCCCCGCCCAGTGGTGCTGAATCCCGGTGGCCGCCAGAAGCACTTCATCCAGGACAGGCACGAGCCGGGCATCGACCGTCCGCGCATGGACGCTCACTTCGATTACGAGGAACGCGAACACCGATCCAGGCTCCGCGAGGAAAGCGAGCATCTTGTCGATGTTGTAGGCCTTCGGCGCGGACGTGCGATCCGCGAGCTTCGTCTTGATGTCGACCCCGAGTTCGCCCTGCTCGAGCGCGCGCCGAAGATCGCCGAGATCGTGCTGGTTCTCGCCGCCGGTCACAACGCGCTCAATCCGGTTGCCCCGCAGGTTCACATTCTCGAGCGCGGCCGCGTTGAGAATCTGATTTTCCTCGCGGCGCACAATGCTGCGGAGTTCGTTCTCGATCGCGACAAACCGCGGCGAGGAGAGCGCCGCGGCCGCACGTTCCGGCGCCGCGCGTATGACATCGCGCTGCACGGAGGTGGGGGCGAACCGCTGATTCCTGGCCACGATCGCCGTTGTCGCCTCCACTAGGCGTTCGAGGTTCTCGGCCCATGTGAATGCAGAATGGATGGCAAAGAGCTGCTCGAAGGTCTCGGGCTTGTTCTCGATCCCCTCATAGGTCGTCAGGATGTCTGTTCCGTTGAAGCTCCCCTTTACGTTGTCGATCCGGAGGTGATGAGAGCTATGGCTGATCTTGGCTAGGAAGGTGGAGTTCGCGAGGAGGAAACGAGTGCTGTTGGGGCTCACCACGCAGATGACCACCGGGCGATCGTCGACACTATGAAGCGCCGACAATGACAAGACGGTGTTCGAGAATGAGGCTCCCTGAGTCTCGGAGAAGCGGAGCGAGTAGCCCTTGCCGATGAAGAGGCTCCTCCTCTGCTCCGGCTGGAAGCGCTGGACGTACGCGTGCTGGAGCGCGGCCTTGTCGGCCCCTGGTCGCTGGGCCTTGGTCTGCCTGATGAAGCGGATTGCGTCCGTAAGATCGCTCACTTTGCCAAGCTATCACGCGGTGCATGTGGCCAAGACGGTCCGGTCCGCGCTGCTTGCTCTTGCCATACGTGAAGAGCGGCAGCTCGGCACGATGACGAGCGAGCCGCTTGATCGCGGCGCGATCGCCCGAAGTATGCAGGACCGCGGCTTGTCGTCCGGGCTCCGTATCGATCAACCCGGCCACGTCTGGACCGACTACGGGCGACCTGTCCGAGGAGCACCATCAGCGCCATTCACGCGAAGCGACCCACGTGGGCGTTGTGAAGACCAAGCTCGGAAGCAGAGTGCCCACGTGATCTTCGCTCTGCAGGACCTCGCCGCCAACCCGATGGGACGTTGATGGCGGGGCTGCTCGAGTGCAGCTACCAGCAAGAGTCGGAACTCAACGGCCTGAGGGCCTCTGCCGTCCTCGAAGATAGTCGTTCCGGACCTCTGCTGGTGATCGGCGCCACCACCCGGCTGTCTTCGAGCTTCAGCAGCCATACAGCGCGACGATCTGCGGCCCTACGGTCGACGGCCGAGGTCGGCGACGTGTTCCAGAATTTCTCCCATGACGGCGTTCGCGACCTGCGCCGCCGACTGGCGCGCTTCCCGTCGGTCTCTCCAGACGAGCGTGAACCACCCGCCTTCGAGCTCGATGCGCTCGAGGGCGATGGGGGTGGAACCTCCCCACTGAATGGGCGTTAGAAAGAGCGTCTCGGCGCCCGGACGTGCTGCGAGCGCAACCCCACCCTGAAACGCGCTCGCCGGAAGCGCACCCTTCACGAGCAGGACCGTCGGAGCTCCACCCGACCGGGCCGACTTCAACGTCGTCGGCTCCACCGCCTCGCGCCGCACCTCGACGCGCGCCTCCACCTTCAGCCGTTCCTGCAACCGGCCTGCGATGGCCTCGAGCTCGTTCGCGATGTTGGCCACCGCGACACGCCACCGTTCGGCTTCGAGGTCGGTTGATGGCCGCTGCACATTGATGGCGTTCGCGAAGTACTCGATATCGCGGTCCCGCACCTGCATCGTCGAGTTCAACTGCTCGTATTCGTCGAGCGTCGCGTCCAGGCACGCACACCACAGCCGAATGAAGTCGCTCAGGTCACCCGAGCAGTGCGCCTTGTCGAGCGCCGCGTAGTACTCGGGACGTCGTTCGGAAGAGAGCAGCGCGACCGGGTACGCCCGACGAAGAAGTACAACGTTCGAGAGGAGCCGCGCCGTTCGTCCGTTCCCATCTTGAAACGGGTGAATGCCGACGAACCACGCATGAGCAACGCAGGCCGAAAGCAGCGCGTCGGCTTCCATCGGCCCCATCAAGTAGGACGCGAGCGCTTCCATCAGCGGCGCGGTCTGCACCACCGGAGGTGTTCTGAATTGCGCGCCGGCGACGCGGTTGGCCACGCGCTTGTACGCGCCCGGAGACAGCTCGTCTTCCCCGCGGAGCACGAGGCCATGAATCTCGCGAATGAAGCGCTCGGAGAGCGGTTCGGCCCTGGCGTGCGCCTCGACCCAGTCGAGTGCATGGGCGAGATTCTTGGCCGCGAGCACGTCGCGAAGCGGCTTCCCACCGACGGTCAACCCATCGCCGATCACGACCTGGGTTTCGTAGAGCGTCAGCGTGCTGCCTTCGATGGCGTTCGAGTGGAAGACGTGATGCGTGCGAAACCACTGGCGCAGACTCGAGAGGCTCTCGCGAGGGAGTGGCGTGGCGAAAACGCGATCGACCCGGGCGCGAAGCTGCTCGAGGTACGAGTCGACGCCGCGCCACGAAAAGGGCTGGGAGGTGCCAGCTTGCGGAAAGAGCGACCTCTCTGGATTCCAGGTTGGCACGAGGCGAAGACTACCTCTTCACTGGCGGCGCGCGGGTCGAGCACGCGCGCGTTCGCGGAATTCGTGTGCAGCGCCCTCACGTTCCCGCGTGCGCGCGCCGGAGCGCCGCCACGTCGATCTTGTTCATCGCGAACATCGCCTCGCGCACGCGCGCCGCCTTCTGAGGATCCCGCTCGCCGAGCAGCTCCATCAACGCGCGGGGGATGATCTGCCAGGAGACGCCGTACTTGTCGGTGCACCAGCCGCAACGACCGGGCTTCCCGCCGTTGGACGTCAGCGTGTCCCACAGGCGATCGACCTCGGGCTGATCAGCGCACTCGACCATCAGCGAGAACGCCTCGGTGAACGGCTGCCCCGGGTTGCCGTTGAGCGCCGAGTAGCGCTGGCCCGCGAGCTCGAAGGTGGTGACCATCGGGTTCACGTCGAGCACGCGCGAGCCGTCGAGCAGTGAGACGTAGAACCGCGCGGCCTCCTCGGCCTGACCTGCCTTGAACCAGAGAAACGGAGTGATCTTCTGCGTCGCCATGCGGTGCTCCTTCGGTGAAGGCCCGTGAGGGGCCGGGTTTTCCCTCAGATCGGAGCCGGCGCGGAGTTCTCGACATCGAATTTCGCGGCGATTTTCCGGGGTACGCTTTCGCCCCCGATGGAGTTCGAACCCCTGATTGGTCAGCGCCTGCTCGTGGCGGTGCAAGAGACGTTGGCGCGCATTCCGTTCTACGCGTCGTACCCGCGCGGCGCCGGGGCGGACTGGTTCTCGTCGCTGCCGGTGCTGCGGCGTGAAGACCTCTCGGGCGTCGAGCCCACGCGCTGGTTGCCGCCGGAGCTCGACGTCGCCGAGGCGCTGGCGAGCGGGCAACTGCGGCCGTTGACCACGAGTGGATCGACCGACGAGCCGTTGAAGGTGTACGCCGACACGCAGCTCCCGTTGCCGCCGAACGTGTGGGCGATGCACGGGCTGCCCGACGACGCGAAGCTGGTGAACCTCACCGCGCCGGTGTGCCTGGGCACGCACTGCCCCGGTGACATCGCGCCGCACGGACCGAACGGGTTGTTGCTCACCTTCCGCGCCGGGCTGTTCCGCGCGAGCGACGAGAGCATTCGGCGCGCGGTGCAGGCGTGGAACGAGTTCGAGCCGGAGATCGCCTTCGTCAACCCGGCGTGGCTGCACTGGGTGGTACGGCGCGCGCGCGGGCTGGGGCTGGAGTTGTTCGCGCCGCGGCTGATCTGCCTGACGTACCAGTACCCGTCGCGGTGTCAGCGTCGGGCGATCGCGCGGGCCTTCGACGCGCCGCAGATCGAGTTCTACGGCGCCTCGGAGTTCGGCGGCACCGACCTCGCCATCGGCTGCGAAGCGGGGCACCTGCACCTGGTCGAGTATCAGGCGGCGGTGGAGCAGGTGCCGTCGGAGCACCCCGGTCACGACGAGCTGGTGTTCACCACGCCGCTGAGCCGCAGCATGCCGCTGGTCCGCTACGCGCCGGGAGATCTCGGTGTGGTCGACACGCTCGGAGAAGACGCGTGCTCGTTGTGGAGCGTGCCGGTGCTGGAGCTCGATGGTCGCGTGGCCGACGTGCTGCGTACCGAGAGCGGGGTGGTGACGACGCGCGCGTTCGACGACGCGGTGAGCGAGGTCGAGGGGCTCGAGTTCTACGCGGCGCGCAGCCGGGCGGGCGCGGTGACGGTGCAGTGCATCGTGGAGCGCGGCACCGAGGCGCAGGTGGAGCGCGCGGTGACGTCAGCGGGGCTGGCGCTCGGGTTCACGGCGGTGAAGGTGGTCTTCGTCGAGCGGCTCGAGCTGGGCGCGTCGGGGAAGCTGCAGCTCACGGGTGAAGATGAACGGCACGGGCTCGAAGTGCGCTGACTGGCGCCAACGCCTCGTTCACCTCCACCACAAGGTCGTTCCACTGTTGCCAGCGGGCCCTCGGAGCGAGCTGCTCAATCGACTCGCAGTATTGGTTGAGTGCCTCGAGCGTGAAGTTCTCCCACTCGATGGAAGTGCAGTGTGCGATCGCCTCATTCCACGAGGAGCACGACCTTCGGTGAATTGACGAACACCGACGTTGGTGAACCAGGGAATGCGCTCGAAGCCGTAATCACGGCTTCGGTTTGGTCACGCATGGTACTCGCCATACCGAGTGCCATCTGAAGCCTCGACGCGGCGTCTACATCGCCTCGCAAGCAACCCAAGGGGATGTCTGGAGCGAGCAGGTGCGACAAACGAGCTGCGGAAATGGCAGCGTTCGAAGATCCGGTGTGTTCGACATGACGATGCCTCCCTCTCCGGCGGCCCTGTATCCAAGAACCTCGCCGACTGGCACGCCAACGCCACTGCTCAGAACCTCGCCGCGCGTTGCGTTCGGCGTCGAGGCTGACCTCTCCTGACGGCAGGACCCGCCGCTTGATGGCGGCCTGCGCGACCAACGTCGCGATCGCGAGGCGGCCGAAGCCCACTTGTCTCCTTTGATGACAACTGAGCGAGGGGGCTATCCTCTCAAAACGCTGTCCTCTTTGTTGACCGATGCGTTGTCATCAAAGAGGACCGCGTTTTCGGAGGGCGCCCCTCACCCTCCTTTGTCATCAAAGGGGACAAATCGAAGGAAGTGCGCGTCTTCGCCCCGCGCCGAGGGGCTCTCGCGACCGGGGCACGGCGAGAACCCAGCACGCCCACCGCCCTCGAGGCGTTGTCGCCCGCGCAACGTGACGCGCACCGACCACCGAACCGCTCGTGCTCCTCTTCTCTCTTCTTCTCCCTTCATTCGTGTTTCAAGCTGCCCCCCATGCGCCTGCTCGTCGTCTCTCTCTCCACCATCGTCCTGTCGGGCTGTCTGTGTCAGAGCCGTGAAGAGAAGCTCAAAGCCGCCGAGGACGAAGGCAACCTCCTCATGGCGACCAAGGCCAAGCTGATCAAAGGCGTCGGCGAAGCCGTGAAGAAGGAAGGCAAAGAAGCCGCAGAGACCGTCGCCGAAGGCACCGGCGAAGTGGTGAAGGGCCTCGGCTCCGGCATCCAGAAGGGGCTCAAGGAGATCAAGGTCAAGACCGACGAGTCGGTCGCCGCCAACGGGCTGGGCGTCACCCGCGCGGCGCGAGGCGAAGACGGCACCGCCGCGCACACCGTCACCGCGTACGTCACCTTCGAGAAGGCCTTCGCCGGCGTGCTCGAGCTCCGCGCCTACGACGACAAGGACCTCGAGGTCGGTCGCGTGAAGGTCGAGGCCACCGAGAAAGAGTCCGGCGCGCACTACGTCGACTTCACCTTCGACCAGCGCACCCCGCTGCTGACCGCGGGCTACGTGCAGCTCCGCGCGACCCCGAAGGCGCCGTGAACTTCGGGCCGTTCGACGAGCTGGTGCTGGCTTCCACCTCGAGCGCGCGGCGCGCGCTGATGGAAGGGCTGGGCCTGCCGTTTCGCGCCGTCGCCCCCGAAGTCGAGGAGGTCGTCGCGCCGGGCACGCCCGCCTCACACGCCGTCGCGCTGCTGGCCGAGCGCAAGGCCCGCGCGGTGTACGCCCGCTTTCCGCGCGCGTTGATCATCGGGTCTGATCAGCTCGTGTCGCTGCAGGGCCAGCCGCTGGGCAAGCCGCCCGACGCCGCCGCCGCCCGCGCACAGCTCGCCTCGCTGCGCGGCAAGACGCACGACATCTTCACCGGCGTGTCGATCATCGGACCCGGTTTCGTGGTGACCGAGGTCGACTCGGCGCGGCTGACCGTGCTCCCGCTCTCCGACGCCGAGGTCGAGGGCTACGTCGCGACCGGTGAGTGGCAGGGCTGCGCGGGCGGCTACCGCGTCGAAGGGCGCGGCCAGGCGATCTTCCAGCGCATCGAGGGAGACCGCTCCGCAATCCAGGGGCTCCCGATGCAGCGCGTGACGCGCATTCTGCGGGAAGCGGGCGTGCAGTTCTTCTGAACGAGGGAGAGGGCGAACCATGTCACGACGTCTGTCATTGCTCATCGCGCTGCTGGGCTCCGGGCTCGCTGCCGCACAAGAAGCCACCGACGCCGGCGTGAGCGACGCGGGCGTCCCCGAGGTCGCCGTCGTCGCGCCCGTCGTCACTCCGGTCGCCGCGCCCGCTCCGCCCGCGCGGGAACTCGGCCCTCCGCCCGCCGCCGCCGAGGTCACGCCGCCGAGCGCGCGCACGCGCATGCTCAACACCTGGGGCTTCGGCTTCCTCGGCACCGGCTCGGTGCTGAAGGCGGTGCCGACCATCATCCCCACGCCCACCGGTTTTCAGCAGGCCGACCACGCCACCGTGCCGCTGCTCGGCGTGCGCTGGTGGACGCCCGCGAAGGTGCTCGGCCTCGAGCTGGGCGTCGGCGCGATGGTGAGCGGCTCGTACAGTGATCAACCCACCATGACCGGCGGCGCGGTCGGCGAAGGCCCGGCCTCGACCGAGCTGCTGTTCCACCTCTCGGCGCCGCTGGTGCTCGGCAGCACGCAGCACACCATCATCTTCGTCGCCCCCGAGGCGCGCGCCGGGCTCTCGCGCCTGCAGCCCGACGCCACCGGCAGCGGGGTGATCACCGCCACCACCTTCGACTTCTCGCTCAAGGCGGGCGTGGAGATCTTCTTCAGCTTCATCGGGCTCTCGAACCTGTCCATCGAGGCGGGCGTGCGCGCGGGGCTGGTGCACGAGTTCCGGCAGAGCAGCCGCAGCCAGCCGCTGCAGCCCGACGTGGTGTCGACGCAGTCGCAGACGCGCTTCGCCACCTCGCTCATCGCCAACCCGTGGGACCTGTTCACCTCCACGCTCGCCGCGCGCTACTACTTCTGACCCGCCCGGAAACTTGCCGAGGCGCGGCGCCGTGCGAGCGTTGCGCGCATGGCTCCTCGCAAAGAAGCGCGCGTTCCCTTCCTCTTTCCCGTCTCCATCGGTGGCCGCGCCGCGGCGTTGAGCGCCGACGTGTCGGACTCGGGCTTCTGTCTCGAGAGCCCCATCCTCCGAGCGCAGGGCGAGCAGGTGTCGGGCTACGTGCTGCACGGCCACAAGGAACTGCCGTGGACCGGCCGCATCGCGTGGGTCACCGTCGGCAACCCGATGGCCAGCACCTGGCACCGCCTGGGCATCGAGTTCACCACCGTGTCGCCGGGCCTGCGCGCGCTGCTGTCGATGCGTCAGCGCCGCTGATGCGCACGCGCCGGGGTGCTACGCAGCGCGCCCCATGAGCGAGTCCCTCACCTGCGCCCCCACCAAAGATCCACGCCAGGTCCGCGCGCCCGACGGCCGCGTGCTGTCCATTCCCGCAGGCTGGAGCTGCCTGCCCCCCGGTGACGCCGGCCTCACCCGCCGCGTGAAGGCCGCCGGCCCGAGCTGGACCGTCGTCGAGAAGGTCGGCCGCAAGACGTTCTCGAAGGGCGTGTGGGCGCCGGCCGAGAACATCATCACCGCGAAGACGCAGCTCGAGGCCGAACGCGCCACGCCGCAGTACGCGAAGAAGCGCGCCGCCGAGGTGAAGCGCCGCGAGGTCGAGCAGGCGGCCTACGTGGAAGACTTCGAGGGCGCGGTGCGGAAGTTCCTGCGCTTCGTGCCCGCGTTCGCCGAGCTCGAGACGAGCGTCGCGAAGCGGGTGACGGCGCACGCCACGCCAGTGGGCAGCGGCACCGTGGCGCGCACCGAGCGCATTCCCCTCGAGCAGCGCGCCGAGTCGGCCGTCATCGCGTGGATGCGCCACCAGACCACCGCCTACGACTCGATGAAGGTCGCGCGGGTGAAGGGCGCGCGCCGCGAAGTGCGCCGGCAGTTGGCGGAGATCTCCCGCGCGGTGCTCGATCTCCACCGCGGCCGCGTGACGCACCCACCCGGGGCGGCGTCGTGCCCCCTCTGTCGCGCCTGAAACCACGACAACACGGCCCTCGCCATGCTCGACACCTACTTCGCGCGCCTCGACTACCGCGGCCCCACCGCCCCGACCCTCGCCACGCTGAACGCGCTGTGCCTCGCGCACGTGAAGACCATTCCGTTCGAGAACCTCGACGTGCTGCTCGGGCGCGGCATCGACCTCTCGGACGAGGCGGTCGAGCGCAAGCTCCTCACCGCGCGCCGTGGCGGCTACTGCTTCGAGCACAACCCGCTCTTCGCCCGCGTGCTCACCGCGCTCGGCTTCCAGACGTCGTTGATCAGCGCGCGGGTACGGCTCCAGCGGCCGCGCGACTTCACGCCGCCGCGCACGCACGTCTTCAACCTCGTCACCCTCGACGGTGAGCGGTGGATCGCCGACGTCGGCGTCGGAGGCCTCAGCCCCACCAGCGCCTTCCGCCTCGACACCGACGCCGAGCAGCCCACCGCGCACGAGCCGCGCCGCGTGGTGAAGGAAGGCGCGCTCTATTTCCACCAGGTGAAGCTCGGCGACACGTGGAACGACGTCTGCGAGTTCACCCTCGAGGAGATGCCGCCCATCGATCGCGAGGTCGGCAACTGGTTCACCAGCGCGCACCCCAACTCGCACTTCCGCAACCGGCTCCTCGCCGCGCGGGCGCTCGACGACGGTGGTCGGGTCACGCTGCTCAACCGCGAGCTGACGGTGCGCACCCGCGCCGGCGTCGACACCACCACGCTCGCGAGCCCCGACGCGCTGCTCGAGGCGCTGGCGAAACACTTCTCGCTCCACTTCCCCGCGGGCACGCGCTTCGAGGGGCCGCCCTTCGGCTGGAGCTGATCAGCCCAGTCGCTTGCGCAGCCCACCGACGAAATCGACCAGCACCGTCGCCATCACCGCCAGCACGGTGCCGCTCGCCACGTCGACCACGTAGTGCTGCTTGGTGGTGAGCGTCGACAGCGCGATCGCCACCGCCCACGCGAGGAACCACCAGAAGCGCTTCGGGTGCTCGCGGTACACCAGCACCGCCGACGCCATCGACGTCGCCACGTGCAGGCTCGGCAGACAACTGCTCGGCGTGTCCACCTGCCGCAACATCGTCAACGCCATCGCCGGCAGCGCCCCTGCATCGTCGGGGATGGGGAAGAGCTCTCGCGGGTAGCGCGTCGGAATCGTCCAGTGCACGAAGCCCGCGACCACCACGCAGCTGATGAAGACCTCGAGGAAGCGCGTGATGCTCTGGCGCCGGCGCAGGCTCAAGAAGGCCACGAAGACCATCGCGTAGGCGCTGGAGTAGATGAACACCGTCGCGGGAAGAAACGGCACCGCCGCGTCGAAGGACGTCATCGGCAGCAGCCGCGGCTCACTCAGCGGGAAGTGGTTGGCGCTGAAATAGGTGAGCGCGTGTACCAGCGAGGCGAGCGTGACGGCGCGAAACCGCTGGTCGAACGGGAGCTCGTGCACCAGCTCCGCGACGCGGTGCAGCTCGGCCTCGACTCTGGCGATCGTGTCCATCGCGCGCCCTCGGGTGGGTCGGCTGCAAACCCCATGCGTCCCGCAACCCCGCGCCAGGGCGAGCGGCGCCATCGAAATGACCGGGCGGGGCTGAAGAATCTGCGCGGGTGTGTCGATGATCCGCAGGGTCGACCATGTCCGTGAATCGACGCCGCTTCTTTCGGGTCCGCGCACGCCTGCGCTTCACCTTCGCGTGGGACGCGGGCTTCGAGCTCTTTCGCACCGTCGGCGTGAGCGCGTGCGGGGCGGCGGTGCTGCAGCACGTGCCGTCGAGCCCGTTGCCTCCGCTCGGCGCGGTGGGCGAGTGCGCGTTCAACCTCGAGTCGATGGAGATCCGCTGCGCGGCGAAGGTAGTGCGCGTGTCGGCCAACGGCTTCGCCGTCGAGTTCCAGCACGTCTCGCGCGCCCACGAAGATCGCATCTGCGGCTGGGCCTTCCGCCAGGACACGCGGCGCCACGCGATCGCAGATTGATCAGCACTTCGTGTAGGGAGCGGCCATGGCCGTACCCAGCCGCACCCGCGTGGTCCTCATTCAGCACCTGCTCGAGCAGACCGAGCGCAGCAACACCGGCAGGCACGCGGTCGGCTTGTTGGAGCGGCTCGAGCTGCGCGTGTTCGGAGTGAAGGACGCGCCGCTGAAGGTCGACGATCTCTCCGGCGCGTGGCTGTTGTGGCCCGGTGAGCCGCCGCCTGATCAGGGCACGCCGCTGCCCGAGACCGTCGTGGTGCTCGACGGCTCATGGAGCCAGGCGCGCAAGATGATGCAGCGCGTGCCCGAGCTGCGCGCGCTGCGGAAGTTCTCGCTGGTGGCGCCGGAAGGACGGCGGAGTCTCCGCGCCGCGCCTTCCGGCGGCATGTCTACGCTGGAGGCGATCGCCGAGGTGCTGGCGGTGCTGGAAGGTGACGCCGTCGCCGCGCCGGTGCGGGCCGCGCACGAGGCGCTGGTGCAGAAGCAGCTCGCCGAGCGCGGCTACGTCGGCCCCCACTCAGGCTGAGGTGGCCTGAATCCACGCGGCGGTGCGCTCGGCCAGCCACGTTCCTGCACGGGCAGACCTTCTATTTCTATCCAACCGGCACGAACACCCGCTGCGTGCCGCGCGTCGAGCGGCCCTGAATGTGGTCGCTCGCCTCGAGCCCACCGGGCAGCGTCACCATGATGTGGCCGTGCGGGTTGCCCGGCGAGTTGTACGGCCCGAAGACCACGATGGCGCCCGGCGGCAGCTTCTTGATCTGCGCGTCGCTCACGTTGGGGATCTCCCGGAACCGGCGATCGTGCGCCAGCTTGTTCGCGTACATGTACGCCGACGGCAGCGGCGAGACCGGCAAGCCCGCGGCCGCCAGCGCCCGGTTCACCCCGCGCGCGCACCAGCCACGGGTGTTCATCAGGCGCGCCTGCCGAGACGCCGCCGCTGCGAGCCGCGCCGCCTTCGAGCCGAACGTGCCGACGTTGCCGGTGGGCTTCGGTTCCCGCACCGAGCCGGTCGCGCCGCTCGAGAGCGCCCGCGCGATGGGGCCCGACAGCCGCGCCCGCTCGAGCGCGGTGAGCCCGTTGCGGTTGCGATCGGCTGCCAGCGCGCGGCTCAACGCCAGCGACACCAGGCCCCGCGCGCGCGACACCGACACGAACCCGCTGCGCAGCCGCGCCTGCTTGAACGACTCACGAAGCGCGGTGTCGGCCGGGCCCTTCACCAGCGCGACGGCGCGGCGCTGCTCGGTGGCCGACAGCTTGCCGTCACGGTTGGTGTCGGCGCGAAGGAGGGCACTGCGAACGGCGGCGGCGCGGTTGGCGACGGTGGCACGTGCGAGGGTCATGCGCGGTTGTCGGCCGCGGCCCACTTCGCCCCAGCGCTCGTCTTGTCAGCGCGCCTGACAAATCGGCCCGAATTGATCAGCGAATTTTTCGGCTCATTCCCACCGCGGCGTGCCGGCGAGCGCGTTCTTCAAGATGTCCGTCATGCCGTGCGAGAGCGTCGGAGGCAGCTCGGCGTCGGTGAAGGCGCGCACCTCGAGGATCTCCATGCCGTTCATCGGCGGCTTCACCGGCGCCGAGACCTTCGCCGACACCACCACCGTCACCGCGTGGAAGCGCGGGTCGCGCTGCGGGTTCGAGTACACGCCGAGCACCGTGCCAGCCTCGAGCAGCTCGACGCCGGCCTCTTCCATCAGCTCGCGCGGCAACATCGCCTGCAACGTCTCGCCCCACTCCAGCGTGCCGCCGGGCAGACACCACTCGCCGGTGTCGCCGCGGCGGATCAACACCACGCGCCCCAGGGGATCTCTCGCCAGCGCCACCAGGCCCACCACGGGGCGGCGCAGCAGGTGCCGCGCGATCTCCTTCACGATGCCCCACGCCTGCTTCGGAATGCGCATGGCGCGCGCTCTTACTCCGTCGCGCTCAGGGCAGGGTGATGCGCAGCTCGGAGTCGAGCGGGACGATCGCCCGCGGCTCGAGCTTCACCCCCGGGCTGCCCATGCGCTCGAAGCACACCGCGACGATGCCGGCCATCAACGAGCCCGACAGCTCGCCACACTTCAAGATGCGCAACGTCGCCGTCTTCTCGTCTTCCCACGTCAGCGAGACCTCGCCCTCGAGGCCGGTGGTGACGAAGCGGGGCACGCGGCCCACGAAGGTCTTCGGCGAGAGGAAGGGCAGGGTGACGCCGATCATCCGCCCCACCAGCGTCTCGAAGTAGCCGTCGATGAAGCGCCGCCCGAGCTGCACCCACGCCTGCGGGCGCGCCAGCCCGGGGAAGACCTCCAGCGCGGCGACGTCGACGCAGTCGACCCACACCGCCATCGGGTACCGGGTGCGCGGGCGATCGGCGTCGTACCCCTTCGCGCGGAGCTTGTCCTTGAAGGCCCCGCCGACCTTCAGCGCGCGCACGAAGAGCCCCTCGAACATGCTCTGCAGCGCAACGGGCTCCGCGGTGCTCATGCGCGCGCACTACACCACAGCCCGCTAACATGGAGGCGTGCTCTTCCCCTACGTGGCTGCTCTGCTCGTGTCGTCGGCCCTCCCCGGCCTGGTCGTGGGACCGGAGACGCTGCTCGAGCCCCGCGCCGTGGGCTCGGTCTCGATGCCCACCGACGAGCGTCAGCCGGCGATCGCCTGGTCCGCGAGGCGCAACGAGCTGCTGGTGGTGTGGGTCGACGGCCGCCGCCTGACGCAGACCGACCTCTTCGCCGCGCGGGTCAAGGACGACGGCACGTTGATCGATCAGCAGGGCTTTCCCCTCTACCTCGGCGCGGGGGACCAACGGCGACCGACCGTCACCGCCGCCGGCGACCACTGGGTGGTGGCCTGGGAGAACGTCTTCACCGACGGCGGCACCGAGGTGATGGGGCTCGAGCTCACCGACCCGCAGCAGCTCGGCGTTCCGGTGCGCGCCGGGCTGGGCACCGCGCCCTCGCTCGCCGGCCTCGACGACGGCACGGTGTACCTGAGCTACGCGCAGGCGGGCCTCAGCCCCATCGTGGTGAAGCGCCCCCCGGGCAGCGCCACCTCGACGCAGATCTTCGCCGCCATGTCGCCCGGGGACCGGGTGACGCGCACCGAGCTGCGCGTGGTGCCCAACGAGCCGATCTCCCTCGGCGTCGAGGCGGAGCTGAACGGCCGGTCGCACGTCTCCTTGTACCGGGCGCCGACGGCGGCGCCGCTGTTCACCACCGCGAGCGGCGCGTCGTTGCTGCTCGCGCAGGTCGGCCCGGCGGTGATGGTCGGCCCTGAAGCGGGCGACGTGTGGTTCGCCTGGCAGACGGCGTTGGCGGGCGTCGAGGGGCGCGCCTTCCGCGCTGACGGCGGCGTGGAGTCCTTCTCTCGCCCCAACACGGCCGGCCCTGCGCTGGCCAGCGTGGCCGGAGCGCCGAGGCTCTTCGTGACGGCGTCACCGTCGGCCTTCGAGGTGCACGACCCGCTCGGCATGACGAAGCAGTCGTTCCTGGCGCCGAACTTCGCCACGTCGGAGATGGTGGTGGCGGTGCACGAGCCCGCCTTCACCTTCGCGTTCACCGACGGGATGCTCAACCGCGACGTCCACACCTTGACCAGCACGTCCCCCGGCGTGCTGCGGGACCCGGCCACCGCGCCGCGGCTGCAGCGAGACGCCCGCGTGGTCCTGCGCGGCGACGAGGGGCTCGCGGTGTGGCGCGAGGGCGTCGAGCTGGTGCGGGCGGCGCGGCTGCGCGTGCGCGAGGGCGGCGTGCTCGAGGTGCGCAACGCCTTCACCGTCGGCACCGCGAGCAACGGCACGAGCCTCAATGCGCTCGACGTGGCGCTGGGCGAAGGGCTGGCGTTGGTCGCGTGGCGCGAAGACGGCGTGGGGCCCTTCATGTTTCCGCTGCGCGTGGCGCTGGTGCAGGGCGAGAGCGTCGGCGCGCCGGTGCTGCTCACGTCTTCGGGTGGGTCCACCCCCGACAACTCGCTCCACGTCGCGTGGGATGGCACCCAGTTCGCCGTGCTCGCCGTGGAAGGCGGGGCCGTCTCGCTGCAGCGCGTGAGCACCACCGGCGTGGTGTCGGCGCCGCAGCTGCAGCAGCTGGCGTCCGTGCCGAAGGGCGCCGACCTGTCGTGCGTCGCCGGCACCTGCGTCGCGGTGTGGCAGCTCGGCCGGCAGATCAGCGCGCACGTCTTCGGGGCGCAGGCGCCCACCACGCCGGTGTCGCTCGAGGTCACCGCCGATGGCGAGCTGCCGGCGGTCGCGCACGACGGCACCTCGTTCCACTTCGCGTGGCGCGGCGGCACCGGCATCGAGACCGCGCGGCTCGAGGGCGCCGCCGTGGTGCGAGACACCAACCTCCCGGTGAACGTGCTGGTGCCGGTGGGCTCGGTGGCGATGGCCGACGCCACGCCGCCCGTCATCGCGTGGTCAGCGCCGGGCGCGGTGGTGACCGACCTGCCGCAGACGTGGTTGGGCCGGCTCGGGTCTCCGCCGCAGAGCGTGGGCAGCGGGCAGAACGTCGACGTGGCGACGACCGCGGTCGGCCGTGACGTGCGCGGCGTGGTGGTGGCGCAGCAGTACGAGAGCGCCGTCACCAGCGTGCAGACCCACGCGACCGCCTTCGAGTGGACGCTCGACGCCGGGGTCGATGGCGGCATCGGCGATGGCGGAGTCGACGCGGGGGTGGAGGCCGTCGACGCCGGCAGCCCGCCGGTCACCTTCACCAGCAGCGGGTGCGCGGGGTGCAGCCAGGGCGTGGACCCGGGGTGGGGGCTGGTGGTGCTGCTCTGGCGCCGCCGTCAGCGCAGCGGCTCGAGCTCGGTGTGGAAGATGGCTTGATCTCCGCCTGACACCTCGACCGTCTTGGTCTGCGTCACGAAGCCGCGCGCCTCGATGATCAACGTGTACTTCCCGCTCGGCACCTCGGCGACGAAGCGGCCGTCGTCCTTCACCGCCAGCTTCAACTTCAGCTCCACCACGCGCACCGTGGCCTTCAGCGTCGCGCCGGCCTTCGAGCGCACCAGCCCGCGCAGCGTCGCGCGCGCCGTCGCCGACCTCGGCGTCAGCGTCACGTCGAGCACCGCTTCTCCGCCCGGCGCGAGCTGCACCACTTCTTCCGCCGCGGTGAAGCCCTCGGCCTGCACCTGCACGGTGACCGGCCCCGGCCCGACCTGCGCCAACTGGTAGCGGCCCTCGGCGTCGGTCTTCGCGCTCAGCTTCGCCTCCACCGCCAGCACCTCGGCGCCGGCCAGCGGCTGCTCCCCGCCGCGCACCACGCCGCTCAACCGCCCCGGCCCCGCGGGGGGATCCAACCGCAACACCACCACCGTCGACGCGGGCGCGACGACCTCGACCTCCGGCGCCTTGCGACCCTCGAAGCTGGCGACCAGGCGGTGCTTGCCGCGCGGCACGCCGGCGAACGAGAACGCGCCGTTGCCGTCGGTGGTCGCGCCGAGCTGCCCGTCGAGCCGCACCAGCGCGCCGGCCACCGCGTCGCCCTTCGCCGACACCACGCGCCCCTTGAGCGGAGGCATCACCGGCTTCGGCGCCGGCGGCTCTTCCACCCAGCGCAGCAACGACACGCCGAGGCCGAAGCGCAGCGCGTGTTGCGTCACGTCGATGCCCGGCGCCCGGCCGGTGGCGCCCGCGTACTCGACCGTCGCCGCGACGCCGAGCTGCACGTCGCCCAGCCGCAGCGCGCCCAGCGAGGCCTGCACGCCCGCCACCACCGTCGCGCCCGAGAAGCCGCTCGGCGTGCCCAGCCCGAGGAGCAACGGCTCGACCCGCGCGTACACCTGGCCCGAGACGGCGCGCACCGGCGTCAGCCCCACCGCCAGGCCCACCGACGGCGCCGTGAAGAGCGCGCCCACCGTCTTCGGCCCGCTGAGGTCCACCGCCGAGCGCGCGCCGAGGCCCCAGCCGAGCTGCAGCTCGAGGCTCAACCACCGCGCCGGCAACAGGCGCCCCGCGGCCGCGACCGACACGTCGAAGGCCGGCTGCGAGAGGCCGCCCCCGCTGGGCTGGCCGGCGGCGTCGACCGGGCGCGCGAAGAAGAGCTCGCCGCGCGACTCGAGGTTCACGCCGAGGTTGGGCAGGAAGAAGTGCGCCGCCGAGAGGTGCAGTGTGGTGGGCGAGACGCCCCCGGTGTTGGCCTGCCGCCCGTCGAAGGTCTGCTGGTACGCGCGGCCCGCACCGCCGGCCGTCAACCACAGCCGGCTGGGCGCGCTCGACGGTTCCGCCAGGGCCGCAACGGCCGAACACCAAACGGCGAAGAGAGCGAGCCGACGCAGAGCCACGGACGCGGCTTGTACCACCGTCCACGCGTGGGCCCCGGTTTCCTGCCGCGACGAGGTGTGCGAAGTGTCGGGCTTCCCCGCGCCATGAAAACGCTCCTGCTGGTGGTCTCCGTGTTGGTCGTCACCTCGGTGGCGTGCGTCGACGAGCAGCCTGCCCCCATGAAGCGCGAGCTGTGCTCCAACGCGCTCGACGATGACGGCGACGGCAAGGTCGACTGTCTCGACCCCGACTGCTTCAGCAACGCCGGCTGTCAGCGCCTCGTCGAAGACTGCGGCAACGGCATCGACGACGACCGCAACAACCTCACCGACTGCGACGACCCGGCCTGCAACGGCGCGGGCCCGTGTCTGCGGCTCGAGCTGTGTGACAACGAGCTCGACGACAACGGCGACGGCGTCATCGACTGCGGCGACCCCGACTGCCGCGCCCGCCCGCGCTGCGGAGACGGCGGCGCCGAGGCCCCCGCGAGCTGCGGCGACGCGCTCGACAACGACCTCGACGGCTTCGTCGACTGCAAGGACTCGCAGTGCCTCGGCCAGGCGTGCGGCGCGGGCTGCGGTTGTCTGGACGGCGGCGTCAAGGGAGAGACGACCTGCGGAGATCAGCAGGACAACGACGGCGACACGAAGGTGGACTGCGCCGACCCCGACTGCGAAGGCGTGACGTGCGGCACGGGCTGCGCGTGTCACGGCGGGCAGCGCGGCGAGGGCACCTGCGACGACGGCTTCGACAACGACGCTGATCAGACCGCCGACTGCGCCGACACCGACTGCGCGAACCAGGCGTGCGGCGCGGGCTGCGTGTGCCTGCAGGCGCGCGCCACCGAGGCGCTGTGCAACGACGGCGTCGACAACGACCGCGACAACCTCCTCGACTGCCTCGACCCCGACTGTGGAACGAAGAGCTGCGGCGCGGGCTGCGAGTGCCGCAACCTCGCGAAGGCCGAGACGCTGTGCACCGACGGCAGCGACAACGACGGCGACGGCACCACCGACTGCGGCGACTCCGACTGCGTGAACCAGGCGTGCGGCGCCGGCTGCGTGTGCCGCAACAACACGAAGTCCGAGACGGCGTGCACCGACGGCCTCGACAACGACGGCGACGGCAAGACCGACTGCTTCGACGGCCCCGACTGCGACGGCACCACCTGCGGCATGGGCTGCACCTGCACCGGCGGGGCGAAGCGCGAGACCTCGTGCGTGGATCGCGCCGACAACGACGGCGACGGGCTGCGCGACTGCGCCGACACCCTCGACTGCAGCGGCCCCGCGAACTTCTGCGGCACCGGCGTCGCCGAGAGCAGCCAGGCGCTGTGCAGCGACGGCCTCGACAACGACAACGACGGCGACCGCGACTGCGAAGACGCGCAGTGCGAGGCCTTCACCTGCGGCACCGGCTGCGTGTGCCGCTCGCAGCGCAAGGCCGAGGCGCTGTGCAACGACGGCGTCGACAACGACACCGACGGCGTCGCCGACTGCCAGGACCCCGACTGCGTGGGCTTCGCGTCCGAGACCAACTGCACCGACGGCCTCGACGACAACTGCAACGGGCTGGTGGACTGCGCCGACAGCGCGTGTGGTGGGGCGGCGTGCGCGTCGCTGGCCATCGGCAAGCCGTGCAGCGCCAGCACCCAGTGCGCCTCGGGCACCTGCCTCACCGAGCTGGCGAAGGGCTGGCCGAGCGGCTCGTGTGTCGGCGCCGCCAACGGCTGCTCGCTCGACGCGGGCGTGAGCGTGGGCTGCCCGTCGGGGAGCGCCTGCCTCGCGGATCAATTCGGCCGCTTCTGCCGGCAGCAGTGCTCGGGCTCCGGCGGGTGCCGCGCGTCCTACGCCTGCCAGGAGAGCACCGACCCCGACTGGAACGACGGCGCCAACACCTGCGTGCCGCTGTGCAACACCGACGCCGACTGCGACCGCACGCGCGGCCCCAACTACGGCTGCAACCTGTGGAGCCGCCTGTGCGAGCTGAAGGACAAGGGCCTCGCGAAGTACGGCGCGGCGTGCTCGAGCAACGCGGCCTGCGAGTCGGGCTATTGCCTCGGCGAGCGCGGCGGGTACTGCGAGGGCCTCTGCCGGCGCAATGGCACCTGCGCCGCCGACGGCACCTGCGCGGGCGACGGCACCAGCGACGGCACCGGCCGCTGCATGGACCAGTGCGCCAACGCCGGGGAGTGCACGCGCGGGGCGCCGTACCAGTGCGCTGCGCCTCCGTACTCGGGCGGCGCGTCGAACAACGTCTGCTACTGCCGGCGCAGCGGCGAGAAGTGCGGCAGCGGCGGCGATTGCTGCAGCGGCTCGTGCATCAGCGTCTTCTTCGTCAGCGCCTGCTTCTAACTCCCTCGCCCTGCGGAGCGGGGAGAGGGTCGGGGTGAGGGGCTGTTCCTCCACGGACGGCCGCGAGCCGAGCAGTGCTACCGTTCCCAGCCGGTGCTCCCTCTCCTCTTGTCCGTGGTGCTCTGCGCGTCTCCCGAGAAGCCGCGCCTGGTGGTGCTCGACCTGCAACCGGGGGCGGGCGTCGACGGCTCGCTCACCGGTCCCCTCGCTGACGCCATCACCGCCGAGGTGCAGCGCGTGGGCTTCTTCGAGGTGCTCTCCAGCCGAGATCTGCAGGCGTTGCTGGGCCTCGAGCGGCAGAAGCAGCTGCTGGGCTGCGGTGACGACGCGGCGAGCCGCACCTGCATGGCCGAGCTGACCGACGCGCTGGGGGCGCGCTTCGTGTTGTCCGGCTCGTTGGCGCGGCTGGGCGACGCGTACCAGCTCACCCTCAACACGCTCGACACGCAGAAGGCCCAGCCGCTGGGGCGCGCCACGCGGCTGGCCCGCTCGCTCGAGGCGCTGCGCGGCCTGTTGCCGTGGGCGGTGGCCGAGGCGACCGGTACGCCGTTGCCTGCGCCTCCGTCTCGCGCGCTCTCGTACACGCTCATCGGCGTGGGTGGGGCGGGCGCGCTGTTCGGCCTGGTGTGGGGCGGCCTCGCGCTCTCGCAGGAGCAGCAGCTCGCCGCGCGCCTGGCGACCGCGCGAGACACGCCGGGGCTGCTCGACAGCCGCGCGAGCTATGTGACTGAAGCGCAGGGCCTCGAGCGCAACCGGTGGATCGGCGTCGGCGCGTTGGCGGTGGGCGCCGCAGCGCTGGTGACGGGCCTGGTGGTGCTGCCCTCAGACGGGAGCTCGGTGAAGCTGGCGGTGGTGCCGGCCGGCGCCGGGCTCGGGCTGGCGGGGGTGTTCCCGTGAGGTGGGCGGCGCTCGTCTTCTTCTTCGGGTGGCTCAGCGCGTGCGTGCGGTTCGATGAGCCGCGCGCCTACCGTTGCAGCGCCGATGCGCAGTGCGACTTCGGGTGGCGCTGCCTGCAAGACGGCTACTGCCATGACCCCGCCGTCGGCGCGCGGGTGAGCTGCGCGAGCGGCGCCGACTGCACCGGCGAGTGGGTGTGCGGCCAGGACCGCTTCTGTCGCGCGCCGCAGGACGTCGGCCCCTTCCCCTGTGACGACGACTCGCAGTGTGGCCGCGGCTGGCGCTGCACCACCGAGCACCGCTGCTACGACCTCACGCTCGATCCGGCGCCTCCGCCCTTCAAGGGCGCCGCGGGGCCGGCGGTGCTGCGCTCGCCGCTGCTCGATGCGGGGGCGGTGGTGCACACCTCGCCCGGCGCGTTCGTGTTCGAAGACGGTGGGGTGGGCAGCGCGACGCTGCGTTTCGCCGCCGCCAACGTGCGCGGGGCGTCGCTGGAGTTCGTCGGCCTGCGCGCGCAGCTCTCCACCCACGACGTGGACACCTGGCGCGGCGACGTGTCGCTCGGGGCGCCGCCTCGCGACGTGGCGGTGGGCATCGATCGCGTGCTGGTGCTGGGTGGCGATGGAGGGCTGCAGCTCCACTTCCCCACCACGCCCGTGCCCACCCTCGACGTCACGCCCGGCTTCGCGCCCGAGCGCATCGCGCCGCTGGTGTGGACCACGCAGAGCGACGTGTTCAGCTTCTTCGCGGTGTTCTCGGGCGCGCGGACCTCGCTCGTCACCAACGCGGGCGGCACGGTGGACTACCCCGGCGACGTGGTCGACCTGACGCCGTTCGGCTTCGACGATGCGGGCGTTCCGCAGTTGTTGGTGCTGCGCGGCTTCGATGGCATCGGGTGGCCGTTGAACGTCGAGCCGCTCGTCGGCGGCAAGAGCACCACGCTCGCCACCATCGTCGCCGACGAGGGCAGCACCAACCCGCAGCGGGTGCGCGCCGAGGCCGAGGGCATCGTGGTGTTGGCCGAAGGGCCGGGCATCATCGCCAACCCCGTCGTGCGCGCCGTGCAGCTCGGCAGCACCGGGCCGCTGCTCTCGGCGGCGGTGTCGTGCCAGGGGCCGGCGCCTTCAGACTTCGGCGTCGGTGGTGCTGTCGGGCAGGCGCGCCAGCCGGTGGCCGTGTGTCAGGCGAATGATCAACAGGTGCTCTTCAGCCTCGACGCGCAGGGCACGGCCGAGGCGTCGTTGGTGCGGGAAGGAAGACAGGCGGTGGGCGTGAGCGGCGGGCACCTGCGTCAGCTGCAGGAAGGGCAGTTGGCGTGGTCGTTCGATTTTCTTCCGGAGTGGTTCGACGTGCTGCCGCAGCGGCCGGACGCGGTCACGGTGCGCTCGGGGGTGTTGGTCGCGCTGGCTGAGCGCTCGCTCTTCGTGGCCACGCCGGACTCGGTGGGGCTGGTGCCGTTCTCGCGCATCACCCAGGGGCCCAGCGTCGCCAGCTTCGTCGATGGCGCGGACTGGACGGTGGTCGACCAGGGCTTCGTGCTGGGCGTCGATCCGCAGGGTGCGCAGCGCTTCGTGTTCGCCATCGACGTGCCCGATGGGACCGAGGTGCAGCCGGGGGCGATCTCGCGGCTGCTCGACACGGCGCAGGGACGGCTGCTGGTGGTCAGCTCGGGCGACGCGCTCTACGCGGGCCTCGAGGTGGAGGGCTCGGTGGGCTTCGCGGCGGCGCGGTTGCGGCCGGCGCCGGGCTTCCCCATCGATGGGTGGATTCTGCGCGAGGCGGAAGGTGGGCTGGTGGAAGGGTGGGCGGTGGCGAACAACCGGTTGTTCCAGCTCAGCGCGACCAGCGAGACGCGGTGGAAGTCGAGTGAGGTGTCCGTGCAGGGGCGGGATCCACTCGCGGTGTGGTTCTCGGGTGGCGCGACGCTGCTGGGGACGACGCACGGGGAGGTGTTGTCGCTGCCGGGCCGGCTGCCGTTGGTGCCGCGGTCGGATGAGCTCGAGTTCACCGGGATGGTGGGGGTGTGTGGCGCGGTGTTCGCGAGCACTGAGGAGGCGGTGTTCGTGTTGCGGGAGGCGCAGTGGGAGCAGGTGCCGATGCGCGCGGTGGTGTTGCCGGAGTTGGTCGTCGCGTCGTCGCGCCTGTTCGTCACCGATGAGAATGGGGTGGTGCAAGAGATCCCCGTGGCGTGCCCCTGATCTCCCTCTCCCTGCGCAGCGGGGAGAGGGTCGGGGTGAGGGGCCGATTTTCAGCGCAGCGCTTGAATCCGCCCCTCACCCGGACTTCGTCCGACCTCTCCCCGCGTCGCAGGGAGAGGTTGTTAGCGGAGGAGGCCTAACGTCATCTGCGTCGATGGCCCGTGCGGCGGGTCCCGCTCCTCCAACGCACTCCCCGGCAGCGCGTTGATCCTCCCCGCGGCGGCGCTGCCCGACAGAAACGCCGACTCCACGCGCGCCCCCAGGCACCAATCACCACACACCGCCAACTGCAGCCCCGCATCCCACAGACACGGCTCGCCCAGCGGCTTCTCGGTCTTCGCGAAGCGCCACCGATGTGCCTTCGCCAGCACCGGCTCACGCCGCTGCACCCCGGTCGTCGCGAAGAACGCGTCCATCAACATCGGCACCACCTGCTCCGGCTCGAGCTCGAGGTGCGCGCGGCTCCACTCGGCCGACGCATGCAGCACGAACGACTCGCCGTGCACGTTCGCGCGCTCGGGCTTGCTCGAGTTCTTCGCCAGCCACGACAGCGGCCCCACGTGGCTGAAGCACCCGTCCCACGGCACGCCGGTGGTCTCGGCGAAGTGCACCAACACCGCCCAGCACGGCGCCATCACCACCTCGTCTCTGATCCGCGAAGCGAGCGCATACGACGACGGATCAATCAACGCCGCGGCCTGTGGAGCCGGCGTCGCCACCACCGCCACCTCGTACTCCCCCAGCGCGTGCCCCGCGGCGTCGAGCAGCCGCCAGCGCGACCCATCACGCGTCAGCCCCTTCACCTCGACCCCGAAGCGCACGTCGACGTCGAGCAGCATGCGCTTGAGCACCGCGTTCATGCCCGGCACGCCGACCAGCCGCACCAGCTCATGCGCGTGAGGCCGCGCGCGTTCGCCCTCGATGACGCCCTTCCACTGGTTGATGAGGCGCTCCTGCCACCACGCCCGGGCCCAGCGCGCGAAGCGCTCATCACGCACGGTGAAGTACTGCGCGCCGTGGTCGAAGCGGTGGTCGCCTTCGGTGCGCGTCGACAGCCGCCCGCCCGGCCCGCGGCCCTTGTCGAACACCGTCACCACGTGCCCCGCATCCTTCAGCGCGCGCGCAGCGGCCGCGCCGGCGACGCCACCCCCGATGACCGCCACCGTCAGCGGCGTCCCGCGCGGAGACCGGTGCGCCGTGCGCTCGTACTCACCCACGTCGAAGCGCTTGCTCTGCTCGGCCGTGGGCCGCGGCCGCACCGCGCCGACGATGGGCTGCTCGGGGTGGAAGGGCCGGTCGAGCGCGCCGAGGCACCACAAGATGCCGCCGTAGGAGCCCGGGTCGCGCCCATCGAGCGCGTAGCGGTGGTTGAGGTCGATGAGCACCGCCAGCGCGTCTTGCGCGGTGCGGGTCCACCCGAGGAGCGCCTTGCCCCACGTCATGCGCACGTTGTTGTGCAGCTCGCCGTGCGTGAGGAGCTGCCGCTGCGCCGCGTCCCACAACAGGTCGCCGGTCTGCGCGCGCGAGAGCTGCTCGATTGACGGCAACCACGCGCGCCCATCACGCTCGTGGGCCTTGAGCGTGTCGCGGGCCCACGCGGGCAACACCTCGACGCTCTCGTGCTTCGGGTGGTGCAGACAGAAGTGCCACGCCAGCTCGCGCCACACGAGCAGCTCGTCGAGGAACTTCTCGGCGCCTTCGCTGCGGTGGGCGTGGGCTTCGCGCGCGAGGAGAAACGGCGAGACGTGCCCAAAGTGGAGGTACGCGCTCATGCGGCTGGTCGCCGCGCGCACCGGGTCGTTCCGGTCCTGGTCGTAGCGAGCGAGCTTCGTGTCGCGGAAGGTGCGCCAGCGGGCGAGGGCGGCGGTGGTGCCGCCGGGGGTGTGGTGCACCGGGCCGACGGTGTGGTCGATGTCGCAGCTCGCCACCAGCTCGGGGATGGACAGCGCCTGCAGGTCGAGCGGGGTGAAGGGCAGGGCGGGCAGGAACGCGGGGCCGGCCGGGGCGACGTCGACGTACGGAGCGGTCAGCCGCGCCTTCACCAGCGGCTCGGCGGCGGCGCGGAAGGCGAAGGCGCGATCCATCGGCGTCTTCAGCGCCCACACCGGCGCGAGGCACGACGCGTCGACGCGCCACAGCGGGGCGACCTCCGCGAGCGCCGCGTCCCAGCGGAGCAGCGGCTCGACGGGCATGAAGTCGGTGACCACCAGGGCGGCCTGCTTCGCCAGCTCGAGCAGCACCGGCTCGCGCGCGCCAGCCCGCTCGAGGTGAAAGGCGTAGCCGATGCCGCGCTCGGCCAGCGCGCGTTGCACGTCGCGCGCGCCCTCGAGGATGAAGGTGTGAAGGCGGTCCGACGCGTAGCGGTAGCGCTCGGACAGCGCGTGGTACACGAAGACGGGCTTGCCCAGCGCGCGGCCGGCCTCGAGCGCGACGTCGAGGGCGGGGTTCTCGGAGGCGCGCGCGGCGATGCGCATCCAATAGATGACGAAGTCACCGTCGCGCGGCGGGGGCGCCTTCGGGTCGATTCGGTCGGCGTGGGTGGACTGCACGGGCGGCGAGGCTAACGGCTTCCCCGAGCGGCTGCAGGGCGGACCTGGGTTGCTTTAAGCACCTTGGGGACACGCTTAAAGCAACCCAAGATGCCCGACTCGAAGAAGTCGAGACGTCTCGCCGCGGGGAGCACGTGCGCCATGAGCACCGCGCGTGCCCCAACGCCGACTCGCCCCTCGAGGCAGCCGGCGCCACGGCCCGCACAGGCTCCCTGAGTCTCAATCCATGCACGCGCCGAGGGTGACCCCGGCCTTCGCGGCCTTGGCGCGGTGCACCTCGTAGCCCTCACAGTCGGCCACGCGGCGCAGCTCGGCCGCCACGAGGTCCCACGCGTCGCGCTCGAACCGTGGGTCCTTCTTCCCGCACTTCAGCAGCGCGTCGGTCAACGCCAGCAGCCCCGCGCGCCCCTTCGCCCGCCAGGTCCTGGTCGCGAGCGTCGCGCCGCGCTCGAGCACCGCGGCCTCGCACGACTTCACCTGTCGCTCCTCGCGCTCGGCGTCGTCGTCGAGCAGCAGCACGGCCTCGAGCTTCTTCGAGAACACCGGGAACTCCTCGGCCGTGGGGTGTGCGTCGAGGAAGGCCTGCCACTGCGCGACGCCCTCTTCGCGGCGGCCGAGCAACACCAGCAGCTCGGCGCGCTCGTTCGCCAGGCGGCTGGCGAGGGCGGGGTCGTCGCGAGCGAGCTCCTGCTGCGCGACGTCGAACCACCGCTTCGCCGCCTCGAGCTGCGCGGGCGAGCGCTGCGCCGGAGAAGGACGCACTGCGAACTGCGGCACGTCGCTGCGGTACGGGCTCCATCCCGAGCCGAGGAAGTTCCCCAGGTCGAGGGCCACCGAGGTGGGCGACGCGAAATCCCACACCGAGACGTCGAGGCCGAACAGCCGCTCCGACTCCTGCTTCACCGCGTCGGGCAGCGCCGGCTCGACGTGCTGTCCCCGCACCGCGCGCAGCTCGTTCACCAGCGCCGCCGCGTGCTCCACGAACATCGCCTCCAGCCGCTCGGCCTCGGCGCGCTGCTCCGGCGCCACCCACCGCGCGGTGTCCTTCTTCCCGCCCACCAGCCGGCTCAGGTCGAGCAGCGCGAGGTTCGCCAAACCCTGCCGCGCGGCCAACGCCTGCTCGCGCGACTTCTGGCCCAGCAGCGCGACGAGCTTCGGCCGGAGTGACTGGCTCCCTTCGTCGAGCGTGGCGCCGCGCTTCTTCTGGGCCGCGCGCAGCGCCCTGAGCACCTCGACGTACTGCTCCTTCGCGCGCGTGAAGTCGGGCGCGAGCCGCACGGCCTCGGCGTACTTCGACTTCGCCGCCTCGAGGTCGCCCTGATCAGCCAGCGCCAACCCCTGCGAGAAGGTCAGCACCGTGTCGAGTGACGCGTGGCCGGTGGTGGTGCCCGAGAAGCGCGCGCGCAGGGCCTCGAGGAGCTGCTTCACCAGCGCCTCTTCGAGCGCGAAGACGTCGTCGGGCGTGCCCTTCACCGAGGCCTTCACCACGTCGACGCGCCGCTCGAGGTCGTACACCCGGGCCACGATGCGCACCGTCGGCCTGAGGCTCACCACGCTGCACGCGATGAGGTGCGTGGCCGAGACCATCTTCCCCAGCTTCACCGTCATCGTGGGGTCGAAGTACTTCGACTGTTGCAGCTTGAGCTCGGCCAGCGCGTCGTCGAGCCGCGCGCGCTCGACCACCACCACCGGCTCGTTGCCGATGAGGTCGGTCACCAGCAGATCCGCCAGCCCGCGCCGCAGCACCTGCATCGCCGGGTCGTCGCTCTCGACTTCGAAGGGCAACACCGCGACGCGCACCGGCGCCGCGCACAACGCCAGCGACATCACCGCCGTCAGCATCAGCACCTCTGGCCCCCGCAAAAGCGAAGGCGCTGCGCGTCGGGGGAGCACGCAGCGCCTTCGGGGCGCCTCTCCTGCTTCGGAGCGACGCCTCGGCGCGCAATGTACGGGGTTCGAGGCGTCTCTCGCCCGCGATTTTTGACTGGAGTTTCTTGAATGTAGGGAACGGTCAGGCGGTGTGCCGAGGCGTCTCCGCCACCAGCCGAATCGTCGGCAACCGGCTGGCGAGCTCTTCCGGGTCCTTCACCGGCAGGAAGCGCGAGCTGGCCCCCTCACGCGGCACCTCGAGGAAGGTGCTCGGCAAGAACGCGGTCAGCTCGCCCACCAGCCGCTCGAACTGAATGGCCGTCGCGCCATCGACCTTCTTTTCCACCTTGTAGAAGGGGAGCTCGAAGTCTCGATCGATGGCCGCCGCGTCCATCATGAAGGTGTTGGTGTTGAAGACGGGGATCGAGTCCTGATCGAAGTCGGCCGGGAAGCGGAAGCCCTCGATGATCTGCGGCACGCCGTCGAGCCGCGCCGGGGCCCCGCCCTTGTCTCCCTTCGCCTTGCGCACCACCTCCGCGCTGAGCGCGAGGCCACGGTCGAGGTGCGCGCCGATGACGGCCGGGTCGAGCGTGGCGCCGAGGTTGTCGACGTTCGACATCATCAGCACCGTGCCGCCGGCGTCGCGGAAGCGCTTGAGCAGGCCGCTCTTGCGCAGCGCGAAGGTGAGGTCTCCGTGGCCGGTGGCGTAGGGCGAGACGTCGCCGTCGGCTTCCTTGAACAGCGCGCCCTGGGGGGTGAGCCGCAGCGACGCGAACTGCGCGAAGACCTCGACGTGCTTCGCGCCCAGCTCGCGCACGTGCTGCAACAGCCGCTCGTGGGTGGCGAAGCTGCTCATCACGTACACCGGCACGTCGGGCCCACCGGAGCTGCGCACGTCGTCGAGCTTGAGCTGGAGGAAGGTGCGCTCGCCCAGCACCGGCACCACCGCCTTCACCACGCCGCCGAAGCGGGTGGCCATGCCGCCGGCGAGGATGACCACGCCCACCTTCTTCTGCGCCAACGCCTCGCGCCCGAGCTTCGTCAGCCGCGCGTGCTCGGCGGTACCCGGCGCGGGCAGCGGGCGCACGTCGTCGGGGCTGGGCGCGGTGAGCGTGCCCTTCACCGCGTTGCTGCTGGTGGGCAGCGCGCAGCGGGCGATGAAGGCGTCGAGCTGAGCGGGGTCGAAGCCCCAGGGGGCCAGACGGGCGGCGAGGGCAGGGTCGAGTTGCATGGGGCGCGGAGCATACGTCGGCCCGGCGGCCCTGTTGCCCGGCGTGCGCCCGGGAATATGGTGGCCGCATGCTCGCTCTGGTCCTGACCTCCGTCCTCGCGCAGCCCGTGCCCGGCACGTGGACCGGCTACGTCAACGGCTGGGTCCCCGACACGTCGCCGCGCCCGGTGATGCCGCTGTCGGTGGGCCCGGTGCGCCGCCCGGTGCTGACCCCGCAGCAACAGCAGGTCATCGTCTGGTCGCAGTGGGCCGCGCAGCAGCAGTACCTCGCGCAGCAGACGTTGCTCGAGCGCCAGAAGGAAGACGCCCGCGCCCGCGAAGCCGACGCGCTCGCCGCGCAGCAGCGCCTCACCGCGCAGCAGGACGTGTTGATTCAGCAGCAGCAGGCCGCGCAGGCGCAGCTCCTCGCGCAGCAGGCGCAGCTCGCGGCCCAGCAGCAGCAGCTCCTCGCGCAGCAGCAGCAGCGTGACGCCGAGCTCACCCTCGCCCGCCTCGAAGAAGAGAAGGCGCAGGCGCTGAAGAAGGAACGCGAAGAGAAGGAGCGCGAGGTCGCCGCTCGTGAAGCCGCCCGCCTCGAGCTGGCGCGCGCCGAGGCCTCGAAGCCCGGCGAGAAGGGCCCCGACATCCACCGTTGGGTCGACGAAGACGGGGTGGTGCACTACTCGACCCGGCCGCCTTCCCGGCGCTGAGCGGAATTTTGACGAGGCGGTGGGGCGTTGCTCAGGTCGCGCCCATGCGCTCGTTCACTCTCTTCGTGGTGCTCTGCGCGTCGGTCGCGCACGCGCAGTTCATCCGCGCGCTCAACGGCCAGCAGCTCGCCGCGATGTACACCACGAATGGCGCGCCGCTGATCAGCTCACTGCAGGGCGCCCACCTCGACGAGGTGCTGGCCGGCAAACAGCGCGTGTTCTCGTCGCCGCTGACCGCCACCGACCTCGTGCCCACCGGTCCCCGCAACGTGCCGCTGCAGGTGGCCGAGGCCGCCAGCACCGAGCAGGACCGCGCCGCGCTGGTGAAGCTGTGCCGCGACGTCCAGGAGGCGCTCGAGCAGCAGCCGAAGCTCCGCAAGAACAACCTGGCGATGGCGCTCGAGGTGTTGCTGGGCGTCAGCCTGCAGGTCGCGCGCGGCCGCGTGCTGACCGAGCCCGAGGGCGAGCAGTTGCAGCGGGCCATCAACGACGCGCTCGCCGGTTCGGACAAGGTGAAGAAGCTCACCGCCGCGCAGCGCACGCTGGCCTACGACACGTTCTTGATCAGCGGCGGGCTCATCGCCGGCCTCGCGCAGAGCGGCAAGGACACGAAAGACGAGGCGCTCACCGCCTCGGCGCGCGACCTCGCCATCGCCACGCTCAAGAAGTTCGGGCTCTGAGTCACGCCGGCCGCAGCGCCCACCGCAGCAGCACCACGCCCAGGGCGATGGCCACCAGCAGGACGATCGACCCCAGCACCATGGCGCGACGCCGCTCCGAGAGATCTTCCTGCGGGCGCGGCAGACCGATGGGCACCGCCGCCAGCCGCAAGATGTCGTTGAGCCCCTCGGCCGCCACCGGATCTTCGGGCACCGCCGACTGACGCAGCCGGTACAGCCGCGCCACGGCCGCCAGCGCGTCGACCTGCTGGGCCTTGCGCCGCAGCAGCGCGTGCTTCGCCTCGTTGCCCCAGTCGCGCAGCAACTCGACCCACTCGTCGCGCAGCCACTTCACCGGCAGCACCGTCGCCTCGTCGAAGTTCTCGAAGCGAATGCCGCAGTGCGGGCACTCGGGCGCCGACGAACGCCGCGCGATGCACTTGGGGCACACCCCGTCGGGGATGGCGAAGGGCGCGCCGTCGGCCGAGGCCGCCGCCTTCTGCACCGCCTCGTGGCCCGCGGTGCGCAACACCACCACGTTGCTCCCGCCGGCCGTCGAGGCGAGCGACACCCGCGGCACCGCCGCCGGACCCCGGGGAGGCGACGAAGGCGAGGGCACGGGCGCCGCGGCAGCCGTGGCCACCACCGCCGGCTCGACGCGGCTCTCGGCGCCACACTTCCCGCACGTCACCACCAGCGCCGCGCCGTCGAGGCGGAACCGCTCGAGAGAAATCAGCCGCTCGCACTCGGGGCACAGGACCTTCACCCCCTCTTCATAGCCGATAGGGTCTGGAGGTCAGAGGAACTGCACGATGGGCCGGGCGTGCGCGATGGCCTGCGCCTGCTTCGCCCGGGCGATGGCCTCGAGGCGCGCGGTGGCCGACATCTCCATCAGCTTCACGTGGGCGACGCCGCTGAGCGGGAAGTAGCGGAGCTTGCGCGCGGTGGTGCCACCCAGGCTCTCGGCCGCCACCCGCAGCCCTTCGTCGTCGAGGTACGTGCGCACGAAGTCGATGTTGCGCTGGCCCACGTCGTCGGGCCCGCTCGCGCCGTTGCCGATGACCCGGCCACCGCCGAAGAGCTTCACCTCGAAGCGCTCGCGCAGCCCGCCGTGCTTCACCAGCTCGTTGATCAACCGCTCCAGCGAGTACAGCCCGTGGCGCAGGGTGTTGCCGCTCGGGCGCCCGTCGTCACCGGGCAGCATGAAGTGGTTCATGCCCCCCACGCCGATGACCGGGTCGCGCATGCACACCGAGACGCACGAGCCGAGGATGGTGGTGATCGCCTCGTCGTGGCGCGTGACGTAGTACTCGCCGGCGACCACCTGCGCGTTCCACCGGCCGAGCGTCGGGTCGAGGAACCGCTTCACGTGCGAGAAGCCCACCAGCGGAGGGGGGCGCGGCAACAACGGGTTCATCCGGCGCGCCCGAGCGGCTGCGCCACGACGCCGGGCCGTGCGCTGGCGCTGTGTACCTGCGTCTCCGCGCTCACGACGCCCGGCCGTGCGCTGGCGCTGTGTACCCGCATCTTCGCGCTCACGACGCCGGGCTGTGCGCTGGCGCTGCGCACCTGCATCTCCGTGCTCACGACGCCGGGCTGTGCGCTGGCGCGGCGCAGTTCCTCGTCCACGCTCATGACGCCAGGAGGTCCACCTGCGCTCACGGCCGCGCCTCCACGCGGAGCGCCGGGCGGCTCGCCTCACGTCGCGCGTAGTGCAGCAGCCGCGCGGCGATCTGCTCGAGCGGCAGCACGTCGGTCGCGGCGTCGAGCTTCACCGCTTCACCGGGCATGCCCCACACCACCGAGGTCGCCTCGTCTTGCGCGATGGTGGGCGCGCCGGCCTGCCGCAGGCGCTTGAGCCCCTGCGCGCCATCGGCGCCCATGCCCGTCAGCAGCGCCGCGGTGGCGTTCGCGCCCGCGCTCGACACCAGCGAGTCGAAGAGCACGTCGACCGAGGGGCGGTGGCGGTTGACCGGCGCGTCGTCGGTGACGCGGCAGTAGAAGTGCGCGCCGCTGCGGGTGACGCGCAGGTGCTTGCCACCCGGCGCGACGTACACGTGGCCCAGCAGCACCTGCTCGCCGTCGACCGCCTCGCGCACCGTCACCGCGCAGGTCTCGTTCATGCGCTCGGCCCAGCGCCGGCTGAAGAGCTCCGGAATGTGCTGCGCCACCAGCGCGCCCGGCGCGTCGGGGGGGAACGCGCGCAGCACCTCGGCCACCGCTTCGGTGCCCCCGGTGGACGCGCCGATGGCGATGAGCTGATCCGTGGTGCGGATCTTCAGCGCGCCGGCCGGCTGCACGAGGCGCGGGGGCGCGGCGCCGCGACCGTCTTTGAAGCGCGAGAGGTTCGCCTTCGCCGCGGCCTTCACCCGGCTGATCAACACCTGCGCGTCCTGCTGCAGGCCCGCCATCACGTCGAGCTTCGGCTTGGTGACGAAGTCGACCGCGCCACACTCCAGCGCGGCCATGGTGACGTCGGCGCCGCGCTCGGTGAGCGACGAGACCATCAGCACCGGCATCGGCCGCAGGCGCATCAGGTTCCGCAAGAAGGTGACGCCGTCCATCTTCGGCATCTCGACGTCGAGGGTGAGCACGTCGGGGTTGAGCGCGCGGATCTTCTCGCGGGCGTCGTAGGGGTCGGCCGCGGTGGCGACCACCTCCAGCTCGGGGTCGCTGGAGAGGATCTCCGTGAGGAGCTTTCGCACCAGCGCCGAGTCGTCCACCACGATGACGCGGATCATGCGGCCCGCCCGTGCTCGGCGTCGGCGCGCTTCTCGAACATCGTCTGGCCCACCGCGGTCAGCTTCGGGTGCAGCCCCATCATCGACTCGCTGTGGCCCAGCATCAGCGTGCCGCCCGGCGCCAGCAGCGACACGAAACGATCCACCAACTGCCGGCGCGTGGCGTCGTCGAAGTAGATCATCACGTTGCGGCAGAAGATGACGTCGAAGGGCCCCTTCATCGGCCAGTTCTCCATCAGGTTGAGCTGGCGGAACTCGATGAGCGCCTTCAGCTCGGGCCCGGCGCGCGCGAAGCCCTGCATGCGGCCCTTGCCCCTGAGGAAGTAGCGCTGGCGCTCGGCCTCCGGCACCGCGTCGAGGCGCGAGAGCGGGTACACGCCCTCTGCCGCGCGGCTGACCACCGACGAGTCGAGGTCGGCCGCGAGGATGCGCACGTCGGCGCTGGCCGGCGGGTGGGCCGCGAGCACGGAGAGCGCGATGGTGTACGGCTCTTCGCCCGACGAGCAGCCCGCCGACCAGATGCGCACCCGGCTGCTGCGCGCGAAGAGCCCGGGGAGAATGCGCGTGCGCAGCGCCTCGAAGTGGTGCCGCTCGCGGAAGAAGTCGGTGACGTTGGTGGTGAGGCTGTTGACGAACAGCTCGCGCTCGACGGGGTTGGTCTCGACGAAGTCGAGGTACGCCGACACCTGCGTCAGCCGGTGCGCCCGCAGCCGGGGCACCAGCCGGCCGTACACCAGCGCGCGCTTGGCCTCGCTCAGGGCGATGCCCGCGTACTGGCGGATCAGCTTCCGCGCGCGCGCGAAGTCCGCGTCGCCCAGCTCGAAGACCTCGGTGAGGCTGGCGTCGTTCGCGGCCATCGCGCGCTCAGAAGTGTTCCCACTCGCTGTCCTGGGCCGAGCTCGGCTTCATCGCCGCCGCGGGCACCACCGGGCGCGCCGCGGGCTTCGGCTTGGCGGGCGCCGCGCTCTTCGGCGGGGCAGGCGCGCGGGGCGCCGGAGCCTCGCGCACCTCGCCCAGCTTGAAGGTGGCGACGATCTTCGTCATCGCCTCCGACTGGTCGCGCATCGCGGTGGCCGCCGACGAGGACTCTTCGACCAGCGCCGCGTTCTGCTGCGTCATCTTGTCCATCTGCATCACCGCGGTGTTGATCTGCTCGATGCCGCGGGCCTGCTCTTCCGACGCGGCGCTGATCTCCCCCACGATGTCGGCGACCTTCTTCACCCCGGTCATGATCTCCGCCAGCACCTCGCCGCTGTTGTTCACCAGCGTCGCGCCCTGCTCGACCTTCTCCGAGCTGTCCTTGATCAACGTCTGAATCTCTCGCGCCGCCGTGGCGCTGCGCTGGGCGAGGTTGCGCACCTCGCTGGCCACCACCGCGAAGCCGCGGCCCTGATCCCCCGCGCGCGCGGCCTCCACCGCGGCGTTGAGCGCCAGCATGTTGGTCTGGAAGGCGATCTGCTCGATGACCCCGATGATGTCGGCCATGCGCTTGCTGCGCTCGGTGATGGCGGTCATCGCGGTGATGGCCCGCGACACCACCTCGTTGCCCTTCTCGGCCGAGGCCCGCGCGCTCACCGCGAGCTGGCTGCCCTGGGTGGCGTTGCTGGCGTTCTGCTTCACCGTGGCCGTCATCTCTTCGATGCTCGACGCGGTCTCCTCGAGCGAGCTGGCCTGCTCCTGCGTGCGCTGTGAGAGGTTGGCGTTGCCGTCGGCGATGTCGCGCGACGCGGCGGCGATGGCGGTCGAGGCCTGGGCCATGCCCACCACCGTCTCCTCGAGCTGCGAGACGCTCTGGTTGATGGCGTCCTGCAGCACGCGGAACTCGCCGGCGAACTCGCCTTCCATGCGCACCGTCACGTCGCCCTGCGCCACCCGCTTCATCACCCGCTGCGTCTCGGCGATGGGCGCCACCACCGCGTCGAGCAGCTGGTTGATCGACGTGGCCAGCGCCAGCGCGGTGCCCTTGAGCGCGGTCGCGTCGACGCGGTGCTGCAGCTCACCGGCGCTCGCGCGCGCCACCAGCTTCTCGATGTTCTGCACCATCATCTGGTCGGTGATGTCGGTGGCCAGCTTGATGACCTTCGCCACCTTGCCGCGGCTGTCGAACACCGGGTTGTACGACGCCTGAATCCACACCTCGCGGCCGCCGCGCCCCAGGCGCTTGTAGACGCCGGCGTCGAACTCACCGCGCGCCAGCTTCGCCCAGAAGGCGGGGTACTCGGGCGAGGTGGTGTAGCCGGGCTCGCAGAACATGCGGTGGTGCTTGCCTTTGATCTCGTCGAGGCCGTAGCCGAGCGTCTTGAGGAAGTTCTCGTTGGCGTCGAGCACCGTGCCGTCGGGCGAGAACTCGATGATGGCCTGCACCTTGTGGATGGCCGCCATGCGCGCCTCGTTCTCGAGCGCGGCCTGGCGCGACCTGGTGACGTCGCTGGCGAACTTCACCACCTTCACCGGCTTGCCGGTGGCGTCGAAGACCGGGTTGTACGACGCCTCGATCCACACCTCCTTGCCGCCCTTGCCCAGCCGCCGGTAGGTGCCGGCGTCGAACTCGCCGCGGTTGAGCTTGGCCCAGAACTCCCGGTACTCGTGGCTCGCCACCCACTCGGGGTCGCAGAAGATGCGGTGCGGCCGGCCCTTCACCTCGTCGAGCGTGTAGCCGAGCACCGAGAGGAAGTTCTCGTTGGCGTGCAGCACCGTGCCGTCGAGCGCGAACTCGATGACCGCCTGCACGCGATCGACCGCCTTGAGCCGCGCCTCGGTCTCGGCCTGCGCGTTGCGCGCCGCGGTGATGTCGGTGGCGAACTTCAGCACCCCGTACGGCTTGCCCTTCGAATCGAAGAGCGGGTTGTAGGACGCCTGAATCCACACCTCTTTGCCGCCCTTGCCCAGGCGCCGGTACACCGCCGCGTCGGCCTCGCCGCGCCCCAGCTTCTCCCAGAAGCGCTGGTAGTCGGGGCTCGCCACCCACTCCGGCGCGCAGAACAGCCGGTGGTGCTGGCCGATGAGCTCCTCGCGCGTGTAGCCGAGCGCGGCGCAGAAGTTCTGGTTCACGTCGACCACCTTGCCGTCGAGCGTGAACTCGATGGTCGCCTGCGCGCGGTCGATGGCGGCGAGCTTCGCCTGGTCGTTGCGGCGGGGGCTGCTGGTGCTCTTCTTCGCGCTCGTCTTCTTCTTCGTGGCCATGGGGGCTCCGGGGTGTCTCGAAAGGGTGAACCGCTCAGGCCGCCGAGGCTTCGCTGCCCAGCGCGCCGAACAACGCCTCGACGTTCAACAAGGTGATCAACTTCTCGCCGACGGTGGCGATGCCTCGGGCGTGCCGCGTCTCGCTCGAGGCCTGCAGGTCGGGCGTGGGGTGAATGTCCTTCGCGGGCAAGGTCATCACGTCGCTCATTGCGTCGACCACCACGCCCAGCACCCGCTCGCGCGTCGCGCCCTGGGTGCGCAGCACGATGACCACCGTCGACGGGCCGTACGCCTGCCGCGCGAAGCCCAGCCGCTCGCGCAGATCGGCGATGGGCACGATGTCCCCGCGCAGGTTGATGACGCCCTTCACGAACGGCGGCGCCTGCGGAATGGGGGTCGGCGCGGTCCACCCGCGGATCTCCTGCACCCGGAGGATGTCGACGCCGAACTCCTGCTCGTTCACCACGAAGGTGAGCACCTGCTCCGACTGCTCGACCTGCTTCGTCGTCTCGCTCATGCGGCCGCCAGCGCGGGCCTCGCCCGCATTCGTTGAAGGAGAGAAGACATCTCGAGGATGAAGCTCACGTTGCCGTCGCCGAGGATGGTGGCCCCCGCGATGCCGGGCACCGCGCCGTAGTTCTGCTCCAGGCTCTTCACGACCACCTGCTGTTGCCCCAGCAGCTCGTCGACCAGCAGGCCGACGTGTTGCTCGTCGCTCTCGACCACCACGATCAACTTCTCGCTCACCGGCCCCGCGCCCTCGACGCCCAGCACCGGCGCCAGGTCCACCATCGGCACCAGCTCGTCGCGCAGCCGGTACACCGCGTGTTCGCCCACCGGGTGCACCAGCTTCTTCTCGGGCTGCACCGACTCGACGATCGACAAGAGCGGCACCACGAAGGTGCGGGCGCCCACGCGCACCAACTGTCCGTCGATGATCGCCAGCGTCAGCGGGAGCCGCAGCACGAAGCGCGTGCCCGCCCCCTTCACCGACGACACCGTGATGTCGCCGCCCAGCGCGCGCACGTTGCGCTGCACCACGTCCATGCCCACGCCGCGGCCGCTGACGTCGGTGACCGCCTCGGCGGTGGAGAAGCCGGGCTGGAAGATGAGGTTGATCAGCTGCTCGTCGGGAGGTCGCGCGCCGGCCGGCACCAGGCCTCGCTCCACGCCGCGCGCGAGGATCTTCTCGAGGTCGAGGCCCGCGCCGTCGTCGGCCACCTCGACGAAGATGTCGCTGCCCCGGTGCCGCGCCGAGATGCTCAGCGTGCCCGTCTCGGGCTTGCCCTTCGCCACCCGCGCCGCCGGCTTCTCGAGGCCGTGGTCGAGGCAGTTGCGCACCAGGTGCACCAGCGGATCGCCGAGCCGCTCGAGCACCGTCTTGTCGAGCTCGGTGCTCTCTCCGGTCACCACCAGCTCGGCCTTCTTGCCCAGCTGCGCCGAGAGGTCGTGCACCAGCCGCGGCAGCCGCGCGAACACCGTGGACAGCGGCATCGAGCGCAGCCGCATCACCGATTCCTGCAGCGCGCGCGTGTTGCTCGCGAGCTGGGTGAGGCCCTCGCGCAGGCGGGTGATCAGCTCCGGCGTCAGCGGCCGGCTCTCGTCGAGCTCCCCGAGGATCGCCTGGGTGATGACCAGCTCGCCCACCATGTTCATCAGCTGATCGAGCTTGTTGACGGTGACGCGCACCGAGGCCTGCGAGGGGTCGACCGACGCGTCGGCCTTGCGGTCGCTCTGCGGGGCCGGCGTGGGCGTCGAGGCGTGCGCCACCGGCTGCACCTCGGTGAGCGTCCACCCGCCGTCGAGCCGCTCGAAGAGCGCCTCGAGGTCTTTGCGCTCGACCGCGCCGCGCACGTCGATCGACCAGGTGAGGTGACAGTCGAGCGGGTTGATCAGCTCGAGGCGCGGCAGCCGGCTCGTGTCGGCCGTCACCACCACCTCGCCGCCCAACGCGCGCAGCTCGCGGAACAGGCGCACCGGGTCGAGGCCGCGGGTGAAGAGCTCGGGCCCGGGGGTGAGCGCGAGGTGCCAGTGGTGTGTGGGGGCGGTCGGCTCGTCGGGCTTCAGGTCGCGCACGCGCACGCAGGCGGCGGCGACCTCCATCGGGTCGACGGGCGCGCTGCCCCCCGCGGCCGCCAGCAGCCGCCGCAGGAGATCGACCCCGCCCAGCAGCACGGAGATCAACTCCGGCGTCGCGCCGTGGGTGCCCGCACGCACGTGGTCGAGGTGCGTCTCCATCTCGTGCGCCAGCGACGCGAGCGCGGTGAAGCCGAACGACGACGCCGAGCCCTTGAGCGAGTGGATGGCGCGGAAGATGTCGCCGATGAGCTCGGGGTCCGACGTGCCCTTCTCGAGCGACAGCAGCCCCGCCTCGAAGCGCGCCAGCCCCTCGGTGTTCTCCTCGAGGAAGGTGCCCATCAGGCGCTGCTGAATGTCTTCGAGGCTCACGGGAGGACCTTGCGCACCGCGGCGATGAACTGCGGCGCGTCGAAGGGCTTCACCAGCCAGCCCGCGGCCCCCGCCTTGCGCGCCTGATCCTTGAGCGCCTGCCCGGCCTCGGTGGTGAGCACCAGCACCGGCGTGAAGCGCACGCCCTGGGCGCGCAGCTTCTGAATGAACTCGATGCCGTTCATCTTCGGCATGTTGATGTCGGTGACGATGAGGTCGACCTTCTCGCGGCCCAGCACCTCGAGGCCCTCGAGCCCGTCGTTGGCCACCAGCACCTGGTGCCCGCTCTCTTCGAGGCTGAGCTTCACCAGCAGCCGCATCGAGGGCGAGTCATCCACGGCGAGAATTCGAGCCATCCTTTCAGCCTCCCTTTCCCTGGAGCGGGGGCAGGCCGAAGAACGCGACCTGCTGCTCCAGCGCCGTCGAGGCGCCCTGCACCGACCACCCTGAGCTCACCGCCGACGCCAGCCACTGCAGCCCCGCGCCATCGACGCTCGTCACCGCGCTGCCGTCGAGCACGCCGGCCTCGAGGGCCTTCACGTGCCCGTGCAGCGCTTCGAGACTCTCGATGTTCAGGCGCTCTGGGAGCGCCACCGTCGGCTTCATGACGCCCCTTGCTGGTGAATGCGGGAAGCGCGTTGTGCAAGGTGCGTGCGCTCGACGAACGTGCCTCGACCTGCAGGGTTGCGTGGATCAGCCGCGGGTCGGACGGAACGGGAGGTCGGCCTTCACCTCATGCGCATCGACCCGGGGGGGTGGGTCACGTGCCCGTCGATGGTCTCAAAGCGCCCCGAAGCTCAGCGAAACTCGACGTGTGTCACTCGCGCAGCGCGTACCCACGCGGCGAGCGCGTCGATGGCCTCGTCTGACGCGAGCGCGATGCAGCCCCACGTCCAGTCGCTCTCGACGTTGATCAGCCCGGCGTCTTTGGTGTCGCGCGGCGGGCCGTGCAGGCCGATGGCCCACGCCGAGAAGCGCCGTGGATCCGGGTTCACCAGCGGAATGAAGGTGTGGAACTGGGACGACGGGCGGGGGGCCGAGAGCGTGAAGCGGCCCAGCGGCGTCTGCGCCCAGCCGACCCGCTTCCGCGCCACGCCTCCCGAGCCGAGGGCGATGGGCGCGCGCGTGAGCTCGGCCCCGTCGGCGCAGGTGACGAGGGTGTGCTCGGCGGTGAGCACCACCACCGCGGCGCCCTTCGCAGGGCACGGCGTGGCAGCGATCAGCATCAGGAAGAGCGCACCCATGGTGCGTCTCGACGCGGCGGGGTGCCCCGATGGTTCCATGCGCGCGCGTTCGGACTGAGGGAACCCCTTGCCGCCGCCCCCGCAGGAATGTGAAGACCTCGGCGCTGGGCCGGCCGCGCCCAGTTCCCCCACGGAGTGTCCATGAATCGCCGCCTGCTCCCCCTGCTGATCAGCCTCTCGATGACTGCGTGCTTCTCGGCGGTGCCCGAGGCCGAATGCCTGCGCGACGCCGACTGTGGCGACGCCGGCGTGTGCGTGAACCAGAAGTGTTCCGGCAGCCAGACGGGCGGCGGCCAGGGGGGCGGCGCGGCGACCGGCGGCGGCACCGGTGCAGGCGGCGGCACTGCGATGGGCGGCGGCATCGGCACCGGCGGCTCCGGCGGCGGCTTCATCGGCGGAGGCGCGGGTGGTGGCTCGGCGGTGGGTGGCGGTGCAGGCGGCGGTGGCCCGCTCGGTGGCGGCGCGGGCGGTGGCGGCGGCACGACGTGTGGTTGCCGTGACGGCCGTGGCCAGTGTCAGCCCGGAAACTCGCCGCTGGCGTGCGGCGCGAACATGGCGATGTGCACCACCTGCGGCTTCGGCGAGCAGTGCGTCAACGGCGCGTGCATGGCCGGCGCGTGTGGCCCGCAGTCGTGCGCGGGGTGCTGCACCAACAACTTCTGCCTGGTGCCCAGCCAGCAGACCCGCTTCACCTGTGGCTCGATGGGCCAGGCGTGCACCCAGTGCCCGATGGGCCAGACGTGCCAGAACGGCGCGTGCGCGACGCCGGTGTGCAACGCCACCACGTGCCCCACCGGCTGCTGCGTCAACGGCATGTGCCAGCCGGGCGACAGCCGCTTCGCGTGCGGCACCGCGGGTCAGACCTGTGTGCGCTGCGGCATGGCGCAGGCGTGCACCGCGGGCGTGTGCGCCGGCACCTTCGACGCGGGCGTGCCCACCGACGGTGGCGTCATCACCCCCGACGCGGGCACCGGCAACGTCGCCGCGGGCTCGCCGTGCACCACCACGCAGGCCTGCCAGCCTCCGATGACGGGCTTCTGCATTCAGGAGAACATCGCCGGCCAGGCGACGGGCTACACCGGCGGCTACTGCACCACCCAGTGTGGCGCGAACCAGCCGTGCGGTGGCGGTGCGATGTGCGTCACCGAGTCGTTCTTCGGCGCGGCGCAGAGCACCTGCCGCGCGACGTGCAGCGCGCCCGGGACCCAGTCGACCTGCCGCACCGGCTACGTGTGCCAGGCGTCGGCGAGCTCGGTGTCGCCGGGCTACTGCCGCGCGAAGTGCACCAACGGCGGAGCGCTCTCGGGCTGCCCCGCGGGCCAGACGTGCAACATGGCCACGGGCGTCTGCGGGTGATGCTCGCGGCGGTGGTGCTGGGGTTGCTCGCGCAGCACCCGCTCGCGTCCGACGACGCGCAGGCGCGGCTGGAGGCTGTGCGCGCGTGGGCGAAGAAGCAGAAGAAGCCGCAGCTCAGCTCGCGTGATGCGCGGGCGGTGGCCGAGTGCGTCGAGGTGCCTCCGGTGAAGGAGACCGGGTGTGAGCAGCCGGCGAAGCTGTGCCGGCTCCACGAGGGTGACGATGGCGCGTCGGGGACGCGCATCGAGGCGCTCTCGTTGTTGCTCGACGGCCACGCTCAGCCGCTGCGCGTGTGGTGGTCGGCGACCTACGAGCCTGCGGTGGCCGACTGCGATCCGCCCGAGAAGCTCGAGGGCCACGAGTCGCCTGAGGCGCACGCGGCCGAGACGGCGACGTGGCGCAAGGCGCACGCGAAGGAATACGCGCGGTGCGTCGCGCGCGTGACGAAGGATGCGAAGGACGATGCTGAAGAGCTGGCCTGCGAGGTGGTGCTCGTCAACGCGTGCCGGCAAGAGGCGTTCGTGACGTGCAAGGGGAAGAACCTGCGCAAGGGCATGGCGGGGCTCGAGCAGCTCCATCGGGTGGCGTTGGCCCCCTGAGCCTCGAGGGCGCTGGTGGTGCACCTCGTCTCCTGGTGGGCGAAGCGGGCGTGCCTCGCGACCCGAGCGTCTCGATTCCGGAGGTTCGCGCGCGAGATGCGGTCGAGCGACGCGGAGCGTTCGCTTCGATTGCGGCCCGAGCCTCCGGACCGGGTCGAGGGTCGCCGAGCCTGTACTCAAACATGACGACGATGCGGGGTTCTCCCCTCACTCGCGTCATCTTTGAGTACGGGGCCGCGCACCTCGGTCCCCACCCTGACCCCTGCCGCCGCGAAGTCGAGGGGCTGTGAGAGCCGTGCACCGCCCACGTCTGGAACGACCGCTCTCATGCAGGCGCTGTTGGTGCGAGCGCACCGGCACCTCAGGAGCGTTGATCCGTCGGCCTCACGACCGCGCACGACGGCGCAACACCACGAGCAACACCGCGACCGCCGCGCCCTCAGCCGACGAGCACCCACAGCCGCTGGTGACCGGATCGAGTGGCTCGGCCCCACCGTCCGCGGGCTCGCCGGCGTCCACGACGGCCTCGCCTCCGCCACCACCACCCGTCGCCACCTCGCCACCACCACCCCCGGTCATCGCACCACCACCGCCGCCGGTCATCGCGCCGCCACCACCGCCGGTCATCGCGCCGCCACCACCGCCGGTCATCGCGCCACCACCGCCGCCGGTCATCGCGCCGCCACCACCGCCGGTCGGCGTCCCACCGCCACCACCCGTTCCCCCGTCGACCACCACGCCGGCATCACACGCTCCGAGCGCGTGCTCGTACGCCCCCACCGTCCACGCGGTCGGCGTGCGCACCCGCGCGCAGTAGTCATCCGTCACTCCGGCAGGCGGCGTCACCTGGCCCACCCACGCGCTCACCGGTCCGACCACGCCGAAGTCGCCGGCCAGCGGGTTCGCGTAGGCGAGGTTGAACTGCGCCACCGTCACCCCGGTCACGTTCTGCATGGCGGTCATCGTCGCCGTGTCGCGAGTGCGCACGTTCGAGCTGATCAGGTTGCCGATGGCGCGGCCGCTGGTGGTGCTGAAGCGGAAGTCGACGCCGTTGGTGCCCACCATCGTGTTGTGGAGCACCGAGGTGTTCTTCGCGCGGTTCAAGTACACGCCGACGTCGCTGCAGTTGGCGATGAGGTTGTTCCGCATGACGCCGTCTTCGTGCTCCACGCTGCAGGGCACGCTGGCGTTGAAGGCCGGGGCGCAGAACTGGGCGCCGGTGCCGCCGCCGCCGAACGACAGGCCGATGCGGGTATCGGTCATCGCCTGCCCGCCGCTCTTGCAGAGCACCAGGTTGCGCTCGTACAGGCCGCGCTTGCCGCCGGACTTCATGAACGAGCCGTAGCTCACGAAGTCGCCGCCGTTCTTCGCGAAGTCGCGGATGACGTTGTCGCGCACCACGAAGTCGTCGCCGGTGTCGATGTTGAGCTTGGTGACGGGGTTGCTCGTGTTGCGCGGACGCGAGTCGTAGATCTCACAGTGCTCGACGAGGCCGCGGTGGGGCATGTCGTAGCCGCCGTCACCGGCCGGCGTGGCGTTCACTTTCAGCTGGGCGTTGAAGTCCACCAGGCGCAGGCCGCGCAGCACCACGTCGGTGGCCTTGCCCGTCACCTGAAACGCGTGCTCGCAGTTCGAGTCGCTGGCGCACACCCCGCGCATCGCGAAGTCTTCGAAGCGCCAGAAGGGCGCGCTGACACCGATGGCGATGACGGTGTTCGACTCGAGCGTCGCGCCCCACACCGTCTCGCCGCGCACCACGATGGGCTGACCGGCGGTGCCGGTCGCGGTGCACGAGAGCTTGCCGTTCAGCGCGTAGGTGCCGTCGGCGAGGGTGATGATGTCGCCGGGTTGCGCCGCGCCGACGGCCGCCCGCAGCTCGGCTTCGGTGGTGACGCGCACGTCGCGCGCGAACGAGAGAGACGCGAAGACGACGACCAGCAGCGCGGGGAATCGAACCATTCCCCACTTCTACTCACTTCGGAGAGAACAGGTCCTGCGAGAGCGCGGGGTTCAGCTCCACCGTCGTCACCTCGGTGGTGCCCAGCGTCTGCCCGCCCAGCGTCTCCACCAGCTTCGTGGGCACGCACAGCGCCAGCGCCTGATCACACTTCTCGGCCACCACGCGCAGCACCCGCTCTTCGCCGCCCGATGTGGTGCGCTTCTCGAGGAAGTCGCCGGCCGGCATGCGCAGCACGTACGTCACCACCACGCCCTGGCCCGGCTGCACCGTCACCTCCAGCGCGTCGGTGGCGTCGGGGCGCGAGAGCCGCTTCGCCTCCACCCCGCTGAGCGGCAGCAACGGCGAGCGGAAGCCCTCCGGCGCGAAGGGCATGAAGGTGGTGGCCAGGAAGTACGCGCGCTCGGCTGGCGCGAGGTCGAGGGGGATCACCTCGACGTTCTTCGACGGGTAGAGCACGCGGGTGAGGCGGGTGCCGTCGAAGGCGATCTCCACTTCCTGCGGCGCGGTGACGTGGCCGCGGCTCTTGTTGGGGCTGCGGAAGGCGAACTCGTGGTGGGCGCGTTGATCTCCCGCCACGGTGTCCACCTCGAGGCGGTACGAGGTCAGCCGCTTCTCACGCTCGGCCAGCGCGCGCTTGGCCTCGGCCACCAGCGACGCGGGCGCGGCCGGGGCCTCCGGCGACTTCGGGCAGCCGGCCAGCAGCAGTCCACCGAGCAGCAGCTTCTTCACGCGCACCTCCAGCAAATGAAACGGGCCCGCCCCGAACGACCGGAGCGAGCCCGCACCACGTCGACCGGCTCGGCCTTACTTGACCGCGACGCCGACCGCGCTCGAGAAGGTCGGGCTGGTGATGTTGAGGCCCGGGAAGCCGACGAGCGTGAAGATGCCGTGACGCGGGGTGGTCTGGGCGCTCTTGAGGTCGATCTTCGACGCGCCCATGGCCTTCGCCTCACCGACGAGCAGCTTGTTGACGACCTGGTCGAGGTCGGAGGTCACGATGTCGACGATGTGGAAGATGAGCGTCCAGCCCATCGAGTTTGCCTGGATGACCGCGACCGCTTCGCCGCCGGTGGCCGTCACTTCGTTGCTGGCGACGGTGGCCGACTCGACCGAGGTGCAGCCCGACATCGCGAAGGCGAGAGCGACCGCCAAAAGACCCTTCTTCATGACCAACTCCTTGCAGTTGAGGGAATGACGCGCGCGGAGCATAGGGAGCGTCGGTCGCCAGTCAATCGTCATTTCCCCCGGAGCACCGACACATGTCGTCGAGCGCAGGCGCGGTGAACAAGCAGCTCCACGTCGGGTTGTTCCTCGCGTCGTGCTTCACCACCTTCTTCGCCTGCTTCGTCTTCTTCGGCGGCGGGGTGGAGGGCAGCGTCGAAGACAAGGTGCAGGCGAGCGCGCTCTACGCCCTGGTGGTGATGGGCATTCTGCTGGCGCACGAGCTGGGCCACTTCTTCATGGCGAAGGCGCACGGCGTCGACGCGAGCTGGCCGTACTTCATCCCGCTCCCGCTGGGCTTCGGCACGCTGGGCGCGGTGATTCGGCTCAAGTCGCGCATCCCCACGCGGGACGCGCTGGTCGACGTGGGGGCCGCCGGGCCGCTGGCCGGGCTGCTCATCGCGGTGCCGATGCTCTTCGTGGGCGTGTCGCTCTCGCACGTCGAGCGGCTGCCCGAGGCGCTGCAGTCCGGGGTGCCGCCGACGCTCTCGCTGCTCAACCTCGCCTCGCACGCCGGCCTCTTCATCAGGCACCTCCTCTTCGACACGCCCGCGCCGGTGCTGCCGCAGTACGAGGTGTTCGGCGACAACCTGCTCACGTGGTTCGCGGTGCGCGTCATTCACGGCGAGCTGCCGGCGGGCAGTGACCTGATGGCGCACCCGGTCTTCCTCGCGGCGTGGTTCGGGCTGGTGATGACGATGCTCAACCTGTTGCCGGTGGGGCAGCTCGACGGCGGGCACCTCACGCACGCGTGGTACGGCGAAGAAGCGGAGGCCATCGGCGAGCGCATCGCGGGCGGCGCGTTGCTCATGGCGCTCTTCTTCAGCGCGTCGTGGCTGGTGTGGTTCTTCCTCATCACCCGGCTGGTCGGGCTCGAGCACCCGCCGGTCGCTCAGCCCGCGCAGCCGCTCAGCCGGGGGCGCAAGGTGGTGGTGGTCATCACCTGGGTGATGACCGGGCTGACCTTCATGCCGGTGCCGCTGTCGCTGGGTTGAGGCGCTCGAGCGACGCGCGAATGGCGTCGTACGACACCGGCTTCGCCAGCACCTCGGTCATGCCCGCGTCGAGACAGGCGGCCACCTCGTCTGCCATCGCCGACGCGGTGAGCCCGATGATGGGCGTCTTCGCGGTGGCGCCGTTCGCGCGCAGCTGCCGCGTCGCTTCCCAGCCGTCGAGCACCGGCATGTGGCAGTCCATGTAGATGGCGCTGAAGGGGTGCGCGATGGCCAGGCGCACCGCTTCTTCTCCGTTGGTCGCGCGCGTCACCACGCAGCCGGCGCGGCTCAGGAGCGCGGTGGCGATGGTGAGGTTGACCGGGTTGTCGTCCACCACCAGCACCTCGCGACCGAGCTGCGTCACCGTCGGCGTCGGGGTCGAGTGGAGCGTGACCACCGCCTCGCGCGGGGGGAAGGGCAGCTCGACCGAGAACACCGAGCCCACGCCCGGCGTCGAGCGCACCCGCACCTCGCCGCCCATGCGGTTGGCCAGCAGTCGCACCAGCGCCAGGCCGAGGCCCGTGCCTCCGAAGCGCCGCGCGGTGCCCGAGTCGGCCTGCTTGAAGGGCTTGAACAACCCGTCGAGCACCTTCGGGTCGATGCCGATGCCGGTGTCTTCCACGTCGAGCCGCCAGCGATCGCCGGCGAGGTGCACCAGCCGCAGCGTGATGGACCCCTTCTCGGTGAACTTCAGCGCGTTGCCGACCAGGTTGCCCACCAGTTGGCGCAGGCGGAAGTCGTCGCCTCCCACGGCCGGGGGCACGTCGGGCGGCAGCTCGAGCTCCAGCGCCACGCCGCGCAGCTGGGCCTGCGGGGCGTACAGCGCGCGCACCTCTTCCAGCACCCGCTTCAGGTCGAAGGTGCCGTCCTCGAGCGCGAGCTCGCCCCGCTCGGCGCGCGTGACGTCGAGCAGCTCGTTGATCAAGTTGAGCAGGAGCCGGCCGCTGCGCTGGATCACCTGCAGCTGCTCGCGGGGCTGGGCCTCCTTCTCGTCGAGCAGCATCACCTCGGTCATGCCCAGCACGCCGTTGAGCGGGGTGCGGATCTCGTGGCTGATGTTCGCGAGGAAGGCGCTCTTCGCCTCGTTCGCCGCGCGGGCGCTCTCGATGAGCTGCTGCGAGTTGAGCTCGGTGGTGATGGAGAAGCTCAGCAGCACCACCAGCACCATCAACACGCGCACCGCGAAGAACACGTGCGGCATCGGCACCTGGTAGGTGGGGAAGAGGTCGAGCGGCAGCAGCAGCGTCACCAGCCCCATGCTCGCCACGGTGACGGCGGTCCACACCGCGCCGGCGCGCAGCCCGAAGAACTGGAAGGCGCTCATCGGCACCACGCAGGCCCACACCAGCACGCTGCCGGGCATCGGCCGCTCGGTGAGCGCGGCCATCGCCACGGCGATCAGCACCAGCGCGAAGGTGGTGTGAAAGGTCCACTTCAGCGGCACGCCGAGCCGCTCCAGCCCGGGCGTGGCCAGCGAGAAGGTGAGGTACATCAGCACGCCGGCGAACGACGGCCACAGCCCGCACAGCCCGTAGATGATCAACAGCGTGAGCGACTGGGTCGTCGCGACGATGTTGGTGAGCAGGAGGTACCGGGCCTTGAGCCGGGTGGCCTGCGTCACGGCCCCCGCGAAGAGCGGGAGCAGTTGTTCTGCCAGGCGGTCGAAGCGCGCCCAGCGATCCGTCGTCGTCACCGCCTGACGCAGTGCAACGCGCAAGCCTGATCAGACCCGTTGGATTCTCACCCACCCTCGAGGGTCAACGACCCGGGGGCGGTCGGAAGAAACCCGTCCCTTCAGAAGGTGAGGCCGATGCCGGCGACGGGGCCGTTGATGCCGGGGCTCGAGCTGAAGAGCGTGGCCAGCGTGCCCGACTGCGTGGCGTCGACGACCTGGAGCCGCCAGCCGAGGTGCGCTTCGAAGATGCTCCACGCGATGACGAAGGCCGCGCGCAGCTCGAACTGACGGAACGGGGCGAGCGTCATGATGAACGCGGCGTCGATGCCGATGCGGCCCCACATCGAGCGCAGCGTGCTCCCGACCGCGGGCCCCACCGCCGTGACGCCGTCGCGCACCATCACGTCGACGCCGCCCAGCACGCGCAGCGTCAGCTCGTCGCTCGAGAAGAAGGAGTAGCCCGCGAGCGCGTTGACCTGGTGCACCTGAATCGCGCCGAAGCCGAACGGCACCGACGAGAAGAAGTTGGTGTAGCCGAGCAGCAGGCCGATGCGGCCGATGTCGATCTCCGCGCGGAGGTTCCCGACCGCGCCGGCGGTGGCGTCGGTCACCCCGAACGAGCCGGAGAGCAGGCCCACGAAGTGTTTGGTGCGCGTCGAGCCCATCAGGCCTTCGCTCAGCGCCTGTGGCGGGCGAGTGGGCTGGGGCTGCTGCTGCGGTGGGGGCTGCTGGTACTGAGGCTGCTGCGGGTATTGCTGCTGCTGCGGGTATTGCTGCTGCTGCGGGTATTGCTGCTGCTGCGGGTATTGCTGCTGCTGCGGGTACTGCTGCTGCTGCGGGTACTGCTGCTGCGGGTACGGGTACTGCTGGTTCTGCGGATATTGCTGCTGAGGGTACGGGTACGGGGAGGGCTGGTTGGGGTCGATGACGGGCTGATCAGCCGGCACCATCGGAGGGGGAGAGAACTCTTCGTTCTGCGCCATCGCCGCGCTGGAGGCGGCGAGCACCACGGCGATGATCAGGCGGAAAAGCATGGCCCGCTGACGGAACGTTCCCGACTTCATTCAACCTCTCCCTGCGGAGCGGGGAGAGGTCGACGCGAAGCGGCGGGTGAGGGGCCGTCCCAACTCCACCCCAACACCTCACACCCGCATGGGCATGACGACCGCGGTGTACGCCTTATCCCCGGGCGCATGCAGCACACCGGGGCTGTGCTCATCCCCGAGCTCCAGCGTGACCTCATCGGTCTCCAGCGCGCCGAGCACGTCGAGGATGTACCGCGCATTGAACCCGATGGTGAGCGACGGGCCGCGATACGCGACCTCGAGGTCGTCCTTCGCTTCACCGAGCTCCGGGTTGTTCGCGGTGATGCGCAGGAGGTTCTCCGACAGCGACAACTTCACCGCGCTCGACTTGTCCGCCGACAGCAGCGAGATGCGCTTGAGGGCGTCGAAGAACTGCGAGCGCTTGACCATCACCTGCTTCTCGCCTTCCTTCGGAATCACCCGCTGGTACTCGGGGAACTGGCCGTCGATCAGCCGCATCACCATCGACAGACCGGGCTTCTTGAACAGCGCCGAGTTCTCCGCGAAGCCGAGCTGGCACTCCGCCTCGGGCGCCTCGTCCAGCAGCCGCTTGAGCTCGAACAGACCCTTGCGCGGAATGATCACCCCGCTCTTGAGCTTGAAGTCGCCCGACATCTCGCGCTCGACCAGGGCCAGGCGGTGACCGTCGGTGGCGACCATGCGCACGCGGTTGCCTTCCTTCGGCTCGAAGAACACGCCGTTGAGGATGTACCGCGTCTCGTCGTTCGAGATGGCGTACTGCGACTTCTTGATCATCTCGAGGATGGTCGAGCCCTTGAGGCTGACGAGGTGCCCGGCGTCTTCCTTGGGGAGCTTGGGGAACTCCTCGGGCGCCATGCCGACGATCTTGTAGTGCGCCGCGCCGGAGGTGATCTCCGCGTAGTTGTTCGGCAGCTTCTTGATGGTCAGGCTCGCGTCGGGGATCAGGCTGACGATGTCGAAGAGCGTCTTCGCGCTGACCGTCACCGCGCCGGGCTTCATCACCTCGGCCGGGTGCTCGCTGACGATGCCGATGTCGAGGTCGAACGCGGTGACCGTCACGCCGGTCTTCGTCGCGTTCACCAGCACGTTCGAGAGGATCGGCATGGTCGCCTTCCGCTCGACGATGCCCTGCGCACGGTGAAGCGCCTTCTTCAGCTCGTCGGCCGCAATCCGGAATTCCATAGGGACGGCCGATGTACCCCGCGCGGCACCACCGTTCAACTTACTTGCAGGGGTCAATTCCCCCGTCGTTGCAGGGACTTGGTGAGCTAGGAACGACGTCGATGAGCACCCCCATCGCTCCGTGGCCGCGCCCCGCTTTCCAGCCCGGCGGGTCGACGAACGTCTTCCAGTTGTTCTGCTTTTCGGCCGGCCCGCTCCGGGAGGTCGAGATGTCGGCGTCGCGCTTCGGTCTGCCCAGCGCCGAGGTGATGAAGTTCGTCGAGGTGCGCGAGCTGCCGCGCGCGGTCGACAGCGCGTGGTTCGACGGCTTCCGCTCGGGCTCGTTGCGCACGCTCGCGCAGCAGGCGCTGGGTGACGTCAGCGCGCTCGACGCCGCGACCCAGCTCACCGCGGTGCTGATCAGCCGGCCCGACACCGACGACCTGGTGCACCTCCAGGCGGGGTGGGCGGTGACGCAGTGGCTCGTCGCGCGCGGGGTGACGGTGGTGCTCGACGCGCAGACCAACCGCTTCTGGAAGGGCGCCGACGTCGCCGAGTGGCCCGCGCTGCGGCCCTTCGCGCTCTCGGTCGACGTCAACGTGGTGGTCGAGGCCGAGCCCACCGCCAGCGTCGCCACCATCCACACCCGCGGGCTGCAGAAGTTCGGGCGGCCCGACCTCGTGGTGCGCGACGTGCCCGGCTCGCGATGGGACGCGGTGGCCGGCCTGGTGCGCGCGCTCGCGGGGCAACTCGCCGAGGGCACCGTGCTGCGCGCGGGCGACACCGTGACGTTGGCGGGCAACGTGGTGAAGCTCGCCGCGTACCAGCCCACCGCCGAGACCGAGCTGCACCTCAACAACGACGCGCTGTTGATCAGCGCCGCCTGATCAGAAAGGCACGACCATGGATCCGGACTTCTGGCACCAGCGGTGGAGCGAGGGACGCACCGCCTTCCATCAAGGCAAGCCCAACGAGCACCTCGTGAAGCACCTCGCGCGGCTGGGCGCCGGCAAGCGCGTGCTGGTGCCGTTGTGCGGCAAGGCCGAAGACCTCGCGTGGCTCGCGGCGCAGGGCCACCAGGTGGTCGGCGTCGAGCTCGTCGAGACCGCGGTGCAGGCCTTCTTCGCCGAGCGTGGGGTGACGCCCGAGGTGAAGCGCGACGGCGTCTTCACCCGCTACACGGCCGGCGCCATCACCGTGCTGGCCGGCGACTTCTTCGCCACCACGCTCGACCGGCTGGGGCCGATCGACGCGCTCTACGACCGCGCCGCGCTCATCGCGCTGCCGCCCACCATGCGCGCCGACTACGTGGAGCACCTCCGCGCGTTGATGCCCGAGGGCGCGCCGGGGCTGGTGGTCACCGTCGAGTATCCGCAGGACCAGATGGCCGGGCCTCCGTTCAGCGTGCCCGAGGCCGAGCTGCGCGCGCACTACGCGGGCTGCGAGGTCGAGCTGCTCGACGACGTCGCCGCCGACGGGCGCGTCGGTGACGTCAACGGTCGCGAGAAGTGCTTCGGGGTTCGGTTCTGACTCCCGAGCGCAAACGTTGCGGCACTTTTCCGCCAGACGACCGGTGACAAGCGGTCGCGCGACTGCGTTGATCTCCGTGCATGGTCCGCGGTGACGACGACCAGCCCGAGCGCATCGTCCGGCTCCTCGAGCGGAAGATGCGCACGATGAGCACCGACGGCGCGCACGCCGAGAAGCGCACCGTGCATTGTCCGTTGAAGGGCACGCAGTCGGTCGATTCGTGCCTCGGCTGCGCGCGGCTGGAGCGCGAGGCGTCGGCCGGTGGTCACGAGTTCCTCGAGTGCCGCGTGCCGGCCGGGGAAACCGAGCTCGAGCAGCGCGTGGGGGTGCTGATCAGCGAAGACCTGACGTGCCTCGACTCGGAGCTCCTCGCCACCCGCGCGCTCGCGCTGCTCGACTCGAGCGGCGTGACGTCGGCGCCGGTGGTGGACGACAACTCGGTGCTGGTGGGCATGGTGTCGGCGAGCAAGCTGGTGCGGCTCAAGCAGCACCCGGAGCTCGAGGTCGACGACGCGCTGGTCACGCAGGTGGTGACGGTGCCGGAGACCGCGACGGTGCGCGAGGTGGCGCAGGTGATGTCGCGGCACGGGCTCGACCGCGTGCCGGTGGTGACGGAAGACGGGCACCTGGTCGGGGTGGTGACCGCGCTCGACGTGGTGCGCTGGTTCGCGCGCTGAGCTACTCCCTCTCCCTGCGGGAGCGGGGAGAGGGTTGGGGTGAGGGGCGATTGCGGCCTCACAGCTGAAACGTGACGCCACCCTCCGAGACGACCGGCGTCTCCCGCGTGTCCCGCGTCTCCCGCGGACGTGACGACATCGGCTTACGCACCTGAACGATCAACGGCGTGCTGATCAACCCCACGGCCACCAGCGGCACGACGAAGACCGCGAGCGTGGGCACCAGCGCGGACAGCAGCACCAGCGCCACGCCCAGCGGCACCGCGACGCCCGACACCTTCAGCGCGTCGAAGAGGTCCTGCTTGAAGTCGTCGCCGAACAGCGCCGCGCCCACCGCCACGCCCAGCACGCCGAGGCCCACCGCGAGGGGCGAGACCAGCACCCCCAGCAGCGGGCTCACCGCCGTCGCGAGCACCAGCCCCAGCGCGCCGAGCCCACCACCGACCCCGCCGAGCAAGGTGGTCATGCCCATGCGCGCCGCGAGGATGCCCATGCCCACGCGCGGCTGCCCCTCGGTCACCAACCGCGCCGACGACTGCGCCATGACGCTCGGCTCCGGGAACGGCAAGGGCGGCGGCGGATTGGTGACGGGAGCCTGCGAGACCGAGAGCGCGACGAGCAGAGCGAGCATGGGGACCTGGATTTCAGGTCTCGTGCCACTGCCTGTCCCTGCGGACGAACGCGCGCGGTGTGCAACACGCTGCACACCGCTGCACACGCTCGGGAGTAAGACGCGCGCATGGCCCGACCTGATCCGCACTCCGTCACCGACGACGCCCAGCCCCGCACCCGTCACCTCGAGTGGGACGCCCGCGTCGACTTCGAGAGCAAGCGCCTGACCGCGACCGCGACGCTGCACTTCCACGCCGCGGCCGCCGGTGGCCCGCTCGACCTCGACACCCGCGCGCTCGACGTCTCGTCTGTCACCGACCTCACGGGGGCGAAGCTCGAGTGGTCGCTCGGCGCGCCCGACGCCATCCTCGGCAGCCCGCTGCGCATCACGTTGCCCGCGGGGGCGCTGGGGGTGCGCGTCGAGTACCGCACGGCGAGCGACGCGTCGGCGCTGCAGTGGCTCGAGCCCGCGCAGACGCACGGAGGGCAGAAGCCGTACCTCTTCAGCCAGTGCCAGGCGATCCACGCGCGCTCGCTGGTGCCCTGCCAGGACACGCCGGCGCGCCGCATCTCGTACCGCGCGTCGCTCGACGTGCCGCAGGGGCTGGTGGCGGTGATGGCCGCCGCGCCCCACCAGCACGTGTCGGAGCTGGGCCGCACCACGTTCCACTTCGAGATGCCGCAGGTGATTCCCCCGTACCTGTTGGCCTTCGCGGTCGGTGACCTCGCGTCGAAGGACCTCTCGCCGCGCTCGCGGGTGTGGGCCGAGCCGGGCGTGCTGGCCTCGGCCGCGTGGGAATTCGAAGACGTCGAGCGGCACCTCGTCGCCGCCGAGAAGTTGTTCGGCAGCTACGACTGGGAGCGCTTCGACCTGCTGGTGATGCCCCCGTCGTTCCCCTACGGCGGCATGGAGAACCCGCGCCTCACCTTCCTCACCCCTACGCTGCTCGCCGGCGACCGCAGCATGGTGAACGTCGTCGCGCACGAGCTCGCCCACTCGTGGACCGGCAACCTGGTCACCAACACCAACGCCGAACACTTCTGGCTCAACGAGGGCTTCACGGTGTTCGCCGAGCGGCGGATTCTCGAGGCGCTCGAGGGGCGGGAGGTGGCCGAGCTGCACGCCGCGCTGGGCCGCAACGACCTCGACGAGGCCATCGCGCGCTTCACGAAGAACGGGCAGCCCGAGCTGACGAAGCTGCGCACCAGGCTCGACGGCATCGACCCCGACGAGGCCTTCAGCGTGGTGCCGTACGAGAAGGGCTACCTGCTGCTGCGCGCGCTGGAGGCGGCGGCGGGGCGCGAGGCGTTCGACGTGTTGCTCAAGTCGTGGCTCCAGGCGCACCGCTTCGGCGCGGCGACCACCGACGACTTCATCGCCCACTTCGAGCAGCACGCGCCGGGGCTGCTGGCGAAGGTGAACGCGCTGGCGTGGATTGATCAGCCCGGGTTGCCGGCCGATGCGCCGCGCGCGAAGTCATCGCGCCTCGACGCGCTGCGGAAGTTCGTGGGGAAGATCCCCGAGGCGGCGGAGGTCGCCGCGTGGAGCCCGACCGAGTGGCAGCTCTTCCTCGAGTGGAGCCCGCGCACGCTGAGCGCTGATCAGCTCGCGACGCTCGACGCGCGCTTCGGGCTGTCGAAGGCGAAGAACACGGAGATCCTCGTGGGCTGGCTGTTGCTCGCGCTGGGCTGCGGCTCGACGGCGGTGCTGCCGCAGGTCGAGGCGTTCGTCGGCCGGGTGGGGCGCATGAAGTACCTGAAGCCGCTCTTCACGGCGCTGCACGCCAACCCGGCGACGCGGCCCGCGGCGAAGGCGCTGTTCGAGAAGAACCGCGAGCGCTTTCACCCCATCGCGAAGCAGGTCATCGCGGGGCTGCTGGCGAAGTGAGCCCTGGCCTGACGTGTCGGACCCGCATGAGACAACGAGGGAATGAAATCCTGGTTGCGGGCGAAGCAGGCCCTGACGGCGCTGGATGTCGTGATGCGGCGGTGGGGGCGGCAGCTCGGGCTCGACGAGGTCGAGCTCGTGTTGGTGATGTTGCTCGGTGAAGTGCGTGGGCGCTGCGGAGCGGATCTCGCCGAGCTCTCGGGCCGCTCTCGACAGAACGTGAACCGGTCGTTGTTCGCGCTGCGTGAGCGAGGGCTGGTCGAGGCGAAGGTCGATCACCGCGGGCGCGCGCAGTGGTGGTGGCTGAGCGCGAGTGGGCTGCAGACGTTGGCGGCGCTCGAAGCGCGCATGGTCGACTGGGAGACGACCTTCAGCGATCGGGTCGACCTGCGAGAGCTCTCCTTGCAGCTCGTGCTGTTGGTGGAGTCGCTCGTTCGGCGGGGCTCGAGCTCCGGGTGGGCGCGCGCGCTGGTTCGTCCCGCGTCGCAGCGATGGGACCCGAAGCGCGAGCTCGAGGAATTGATGAAGGAGATCGCGGTGGGAGCGCCGAAAGAGCCGCGGCTGGTGCCGGTCGAGAAGAACGTGGCGGGGGCTCGCGGTCCGGCGCTGGCGATCGCGCCTCCAGTGCGGAAGCCGTACGACTGGAAGAAGGAGACGCAGGACTTGATGGACGAGCTGCACGCTGAGGCCGCGTTGGCAGAGCAACGCTCGCGTACGAACCGATGAAGTCCACCGTCGCGGCGACGGCACTGGGGGGGGCAGTGAAGGTGCGGGCCTGTCGGGTGTGCCCCCATGAGCAGCTCCACGGCGCGAGCGCGGGGTGGCGACGAGATACCGGCTTCGTGATCGTCACTTGCGGATCCGTCCTCACGGCCTGAGATGAGTCATGTTCACGCGAGTCTCGCCGTCGATTCGTGAGGAGGGCCAATGGCAGGCGATGAACACGAAGATCTGAGTGCTCCGTCGTGGTTGACGAGGCGCGAGAAACTCTTTGAGCAGGGCCCAGACTGGCAGTTCAACGTGGACCACTCTGGGGCAAGCCTCGATGTCTACGCGCAGTCCTATCGTCAGGCAGCCGAGCAGCTCTTCGCGCAGTGGGTGACGATGGATCGAGCGCCACCGCACTACGCCCTGTTCCCGTTGGCCTTTCTCTGGCGACAGTACCTTGAGCTCCGTCTCAAGAGCCTCGTGCTCGACGCGGAACGCCTCCACGAGCTCGGAGAAGACGTATCCACGTCAGCTCAGCAGCGGAAGCGCCGAAAGCAGCCTGGCTACCGGGCGGACTTCCTCGACGGACATGACCTGCTGCTCCAGTGGGATTGCCTCGAGCCGCTGCTCAAGAGCCTCTGGTCAGATGCTCCCGAGACGAAGTTCGTGAGGCACCTGCTGGTGCAGTTCAACGAGGTGGATCCGCTCGCCGACGGGTTCCGCTACCCGGTCTCGAAGTCCAAGAAGGCGCGAGCGAGAACCCTGGCCGGTCTCCCACCTTGGGTGAACCTCCGGCGGTTCAACGACGTGATGATCAGTCTCGCCAACGTTCTGGACGGAGCCAGCGCTCACGTCGATGAGGCCGTGAGCAATCTCTCGGAGGCGATCGCCAACTACGAGGCGGAGTACGAGCGCGGGTGATGAATGCCGCGGAGGGGCGCGGCGCCCTTGGAGGTCCCCAGCCCGACTTTGAAGGCACTGTCTTCAGACTTGAGGCGGAGACTCGTCTGACGAGGGCCTCGCCCGCCAGAGTGTCGGTCCTCCCCACTATGGTGCTGGATGACGAAGGAGACTGTCTTGGCCACTGCACCTGAAGGCGCTGATGACTCTGATCCGCGGCCGATGATCCTCAAGCTCACCGAGGCCCAGCGGTTTGCAGCGGCACCGTACTGGCGCAACCACCACGCGGCCTTCGGTCGCGTTGTTCTCAACGAACTGGCTCTGGGACTCAACCGAGCCTCGGTCGCGTGGGACAACGGCGACGAAACCCCTGCGCGTTCTGCTCCTGAAGGTGGAGCCCTGAGGGCTCTGCCTGCGGGAAGTCCCGCGTACCGATGGGCCGCGAGCGAGTGCCTCCGGCAGGGGATTCTGTGGTCGCCGGCTCCGGCTTTTGAAGGTCGGCTGCGACTCCCAGGCCCGTCACTCAACATGGGAGGGGTCTTCCAGCTTGTGCACCGTGCGACCGCCGCCCAGCTGGAGGTGGTGCCCAACGACGAGACGCTTCTCCGGGACTCGCGTGTTTGGGATTTCCTCTTTCCCACTTGGTCCCCGCAGTACTTGATGGCTCGGTCGTCGGCTCTTCGGGTCGGTCAGGCGCTGTGGATGTTCCGGGATGCCCCGAGAGCGCGTAAGCGCAGGACGAGCGCCTTTGAACTCGACGCATTGGAGCGCGCCTACGAATCGGCGTTGGGCATGTCCGTGGAGCACTTCATTAGCCTGGTGCTCTTGATCTACGGCCGCTCAGCCGGGTCCAACCCGACGCTGAGCCCAGTGCTCTACCTCCCTCATGCGACGGCGGAGCGCTTCGGCATCGTGTCGCGCGATGGCGACAAACTCCTGCTTAAGACTCACCTCTGTTCCGTCCTTCGAGTCCTTGGAGCAGACGCCGCCCAGATGAGGGTGTGGATGGAGAACGAGCTGGGATCCGGCGGGCCCTCGTCGGAGCTTGAGCTTCTCCGAGCGCCGAACCCACTGTTGCGATTCCCGCTTCTGCGACCATTCTCCGGCGATCAGGACCACCATGTGTCCCCGGTACCCAGCTGCCTCCTTGAGTGGCTGTACGAGCCGATGGTGAACTTTCTCTATGAAGCCCTCGAGGGCGACGAGGATCTTGAAAGAGACTTCGCCCTCGCATTCGAGGAGTACGTCGGGATGATCCTCGAGGCGCACTCCTCTGGTGGCGCGCCATGGCTCCATGAGGACGAGCTCAGGCCCAGCTCGAAATCGTCGGTCATCGATTGGGCGCGGCCCTTTCCCGAGTCTGTCGTCCTGGTGGACGCCAAGCGCTGCTTCATCAAGCCCATGCGGAGATACCGGATGAACGCTACCGACTGGCGCGGGCTCGAGAACGGCCTGCGCCGAGGTGTCGAACAGGCGGCGACGTTCTGGGCCTGCGTGCGGAAGGGAGAAGTGCCGAGGCTTGCTGGCTACGCAGATCGCCCGCCGATCTTCCTCCTCGTGAGCCAGAGCGACACGTCGATCATCGGCATGCAGGAACGCATCGAGCGTGAGCTGGCGGCGTTGGCTGAGCAGCGATGCCCCGGAATGAAGGTGGTGTTGCTCTCGCTCGATCAGCTTCAGCACATAGCTACGAATTGGCAGGACCGAGGCGATCTCTGGCTGGAGCGGTTTCTGCGCCGGATCGCCGTTGAGGGGCGGGGCATCATCGCCGCCGAGGCGCCGCACCAGGCTCGGGGACCGCTGTGGGACGAGGTCGGGCGCATCTGGAAGACGCCCGAACCCGGGCATGAGGCGTCAGGCTCAAGCGTTGGGCTCGACTCAAGATCATGAACTCCTCGAAGATCCTCAGTGGCGTTCTGAATGACCTGAAGAAGGCCGTGTTCGATCGGTTCGACCTGTTGTCGGTCCTGCGATCCCCTACGACTCACCTCGAGCGATTCGCCTCCGTGCTCGGCTCGGCCCTGAAGACCCACGACTGGGCGATTCGCGAACTGTCGGTCCGCCTGGCGGCCAGGCTTGAGTGCGGCCCCGAGGTCCTCGCGGCGTTGGTGAAGTCAGAGGCAGCGCGGATGGCGGAGGGCCTCGTTCGTGCACGGCCGCAGGCCCTGCCGTGGCTCGAGTACTTTCGTTCCGTCGAGCGGCAGTTCCCGGGTGCGATCGTCCTCGCCCACACCCGCGCGATTGTGCAGCTGGCCGGCCTCGATGATGACCGCCTTCCTCAGGTCCTCGCGAGGATCCCGATGCCCCGGCGAGTCGAGAAGGCGACTGCCGAAGAGCGGAATCGCCAGGACCTAGACTGGCTCGCCAAGGTGATCGAGGGCGTGTTCGCGCCCGTCGGTCTTGAGGCAATTGTGTTTGTGGAGTCGCTGCGCACCGGCAAGCAGTTGAGCCAGGTCCGCGGAGCCCAGTTCGATAAGGTGCTCGAGTCGCTTCGTAGCGCTCCTGGATCGCCTTCCCTCGACGGCGACCTCTTCAGGATCCGAAACGCGATTGAGCACAACACGTTCAGCCGCCAGGAGGGGTCGTTTCGTCTTCGGAGCAAGAAGGGAAAGCTCCCCTGGTCTCTCGAAATCCCATTTACGAGCATCCGAGGGAAGGGCACGGAGGTGCTCATGAGTGCCGCTGACATCGCGCTCTCGATGCAGGTCGTGATGCTTGAGAGTGCCCCGGCGCTCATTCTCCAACCCGAGATCCTGAAGGTGCTGATCGCTGCGCTGCGGGGCCAGGATGCGATGCCACACGACGCCGCAGCCACGACTGCGTTCAACCAGTACTTGCGCCTGACCTGGGGCCAGCTCAGGACCGTGTCCTAAGGCGCTCTCGCCGGGTTCAAGCCACCATGATCAGCCTTAGGCATGACCTGGAACGGATCTCTCGTGGGGCGTTTCGACAGTTCTCCTCTCAGACACCGAAGTCGTGACGCGGTTCTTCGTGCTCCAACATCGCCTGCTGGATCCCGGGCCATACAAGCTGCACCTGAGTACAGCGGCGGCGAAGGCTCTGGTTCTCGCCCTTCCCGAGCAACGGGAGGGAATTATCGCGCTGCTTCGCAGGGCACAGACGGGGTCGGCACTGTGGCCGCATCAGAGCCGGACGCTCCTTGCGCGTGGTCTCCTTCGCCTCTCCGCAGGCGGCGGCTTTGGCTGCTGCCGCAGGTGGCTTGAGTAGAGGGCGATCACGTCGGTGAGGAGCTTCCTCGCGCTCTCGCGGGTGATGCCGGAGGAGGCAGGCGGGCGGGGTCTCTCGGCCCGTACTCAAAGGTGACGCGAGTGGGGAGAGAACCCCCCATTGTCATCATCTTTGAGTACGGAGCGCGCGACCCCCGCCCCCCACCCTGGCTCCTGGCGCCCCGCAGTCGAGGCGCTGTTGGCGACCTCCGCCGCGCTGGCCCACACGCAAGACGACCTCCATGCAGGCGCTGTCGGTGCTCTCGTCGGCAAGCACCTCCCTCAGTACTCGCAGACCCCTTTGCACGTATGCCGCGGGTTGCAGCACTGCGCCGTGCTGGTGCACGCCTCGCCCTCGTTCGCGCAGATGGCGCTCGCCGGCTCGTACTGAAAGCGCACGAAGTCGGTGTCGGTCGCCGTGTCGTGGCCGCTCTCGATGACCCACAGCTTGAAGTTCCCGTCGAACTGGGTCTTCACCACGAACCCGCGCCCGGCCGCGTTCTCGAAGAAGTCCGAGTTCACGTGAATCTGCTCGAGCCGCTGCCACACCGTGCAGGTGAACGGATCCACCGCCGCGAGTGACGCCACCGGGCCGTCGGTCTCGCACAGGCCGGGCTCGGCGATGATGGTCAGGTAGCGACCGAAGTCGGCGCGAATGTCGGCCTGCGCGTCGGCGCTGGTGACGACGGTGCCCGCCCGGTCGCGGATCTCCGTCACCACGTCGTTGCCCACCACGCTGGTGGTCGAGGTGAACAGCTCGCGGTCGCGGAAGCGGAAGCGCTGGCTGCTGCTCAACGTGGTGTCGAGGCGGAACGTCAACGGCGCCACCGTCACCGCCGCGCTCGGCTCCGGCGTCAGCGTGTTCACCGGGGCACGACCGCAGGCGGCGAGGCACAGCATCAGCGGGAAGAGTGAGCGCATGCCGACTTCGTAGCCTCGACCCGCATTGCGCGAGAATGCCCGACCATGCACGGGGGGCGTGCAAGAATGCCCGACTATGAACTGGGACGATCTCCGCTTCGTGCTCGAGGTCTCGAAGGTCGGCTCGCTGGCCAGGGCCGCGAAGGGCCTGGGCGTCGACCACACCACCGTCGGCCGTCGCGTCGACGCCGCCGAGCAGGCGCTGGGCGTCCGGCTCTTCACCCGCACGCCCGCGGGGTACGTGGCCACCGCCGACGCGCTCCGGCTGCTCGCGCCGATGACGCAGGTCGAGCAGGCGGTGCTGGCCGTGGAGCGCGGCGCGCAGGCCAACCGCGTCTCGCTCGAGGGCACCGTGCGCGTCACCAGCCCCGAGACGTTCGGGGTCAGCTTCCTCGCGCCGCGGCTGGCGTCGTTCGGCCGTGCCCACCCGGGCCTGTCGATCGAGCTCGTGCCCGCCGGCGAGGTGCTCGACCTCGGGCGCCGGCAGGCCGAGGTGGCGGTGCGCTTCTTCCGCTCGAAAGATCAGCACCTCGTCGTGCGCCGCGTGGGCGAGGTGTCGTACGGGCTGTACGCCTCGCGCGAGTACCTCGCCCGGCACCCGGTGCGCGCGCCGAAGGACCTGAAGGACCACCCGCTCCTCGTCAGCACGCCCGGCCCCAACGTGGTCGAGACGCTGTGGGTGAAGCGGCTGAGCGGCGACGCGAGCCCGGCCTTCGTCAGCACCTTGTCGCTCGCGTTGCTCAGCGCCGCGAAGGCGTCGGCCGGCGTCGCCGTGCTGCCGACCTACCTCGGTGACGCCGAGCCCACGCTCGCGCACCTGCCCATGCCCGACGCGCCCACCGAGAGCGTGTGGCTCACCGTGCACCGGGATCTGCGCGGCACGCCGCGGGTGCGCGCGGTGCTCGACTTCCTCGTCGAGGCGATGAAGCGGGAGTTATGAGCGACCTGCTCAGGCGTCGAGCTTCTCGAACTCCAGCGCCGCCTTCACCGCCGGGCGCGCGGCCACCTTTGCGTAGTACGCCGCGAGCGGGCCCTCGAGCGTCGCCTTGAGCCGCTCCTGCTTCTGGTACGCGCGCAGGCAGTAGAAGGCGTACGCGTCGGCCACCGTGAAGTGTTCGCCCATGATGAAGGGCCGCGTCGCGAGGTGCTCGCCGAGGTACGCGAAGCGCGCGTCGAGCCGCCCGCGCATCAGCGCCAGGAAATCGGCCCCGGCGCTCGCCTGGTAGAACGGGCTCATGCCCTTGTGCAGCTCGGTGGCGGTGAAGTGGAGCCACTCCTGCAACTGCACGCGCTCGAACGTACCGTTCTTCGGCGCGAGGTTCGTCTCCGGCTTCTGATCAGCCAGGTACTGCACGATGACCGCCCCTTCGGTGATGACGCGCCCGTCGTCGAGCTCGAGCGCCGGCACCGGGCCCTTGGGGTTGATCTTCAAGTACTCGCGGCCACTCGCGGTCTTCTTGCCGTTGCGCACGTCGACGAGGTCGAGCTCGAACGAGAAGCCTCCTTCGCGGAGCACGATGTGGGGCGACAACGAACAAACACCGGGGACGTAGTAGAGCCTCATGGGGTCGCAGATATTGCGCGCGCGCGCCGAGGGCGCCACGTGATTTGGTATGTGCCGTGTCGCGGGTGCTGCCACTGCTGTTGCTGGTCTCGGGCTGTGACGTGCCGGTCCCGCTGCCGCAGGCGCACCGCGCGAGCGAGGCGCTGCGCACCTGCGCTCAGAAGAGCGGCAAGGTGAGCACCATCGACGCGGCGGTCGAGCGGCTCAACGCGCTGCCGATGCCCGTCGACGCGCCGTGCTTCGTGGCGACGGTGCCCCGGCCGCTCTCGCTGGTGTCCACCACCGGCATCGCCAGCGCGCAGCCCGCGCAGGGGCGCACCAACCCGCGCATCTTCCTGATGCTCGAGGGCCTGGTGGTGAGCGTGGTGCCCGCGGGCGACGGCGCGAAGCTGCTCGAGTTCGGGGAGTGGATGACGCCGACCCGCACGCTCAAGGGCGAGCTCGAGGTGCCGGTGCTGGCGCCGCTGCCGCGCCAGGCGCCCTACGAGCACGCGCTCTTCTCGCGGCCCGCGACGACCTGCGCGCTGTGCCACCGCGGTGAAGAGCCGCACCCCACCATCCCCGATGGGTACGTCTCGGTCGCTTTCAAGCCGCAGCCGCGCACCGACGTGAAGGTCTCGGAGCTGCGCGCGGAGCACGAGGCCTGCGTGGTGGCCGGCGACGAGGCGGGGCGCTGCGCGATGTTCCACGCGCTGTTCGACTTCGGCGACGTGCGCGATGGCGCCTTCGCTGCCGACGTCGAGACGTTCGTGCAATGAAGCGGTGATGCGCGCGCTGCTGCTGCTGTCCCTCTTCGTGCTGTGCGGGTGTCCGCAAGACAACCGGCCCGAGCCGCTGCCTCCTGACGTGACGCCGACTGGCCCGGGGCTGTGGCCCGACGGAGGCCTCGAGCTCTTCACCACCGACGACGTCGGCGAAGACCTCATCCCCATCGGGCCGACGGTCGAGGTGCACCGCGGGCCGCAGGGCGGCTTTCACATCTACGCCAAGTACCGCGTGTCGGGCGGGCTCACCGCGCGCGACGTGGTGTTCTCGCACCGCGTGCGCCGCGCCCGCGACGGGCTGCTCGTGAGCCGCGGCGACACCTCCGACGACGTGCTGCCGCGCGACGGCGGCGTGTGGAGCTCGAGCTACGGCCGGCCGATGTTCCTGTGTCCCACCGCGGCCGGCGTGAACCTGATCAACGAGCCGTTGTCGTTCGAGGCCTTCGCGAAGGACTCCAGCGGGCGGCTGCTCGGCGTCACCGCGCCCACCACCGCCACCATCACCTGCACCGGGTGCCAGGCCGACTGCGGAGGGTGAGCCGCCTCGTGCTATCGAGGCTTCATGCGTTCCCCGTTCCTGTTGTGCGCGGTGCTCACGGCCTGCGGGCCGACGATGTCCTCGACCGACGGTGGCGTGGAGGACGCGGGGTCGGTGGCGGACGCGGGCCCCACCAACTGCCAGGAACCGTACCGGCGCTGCGAGTTCGAGTTTCGCTTCCGCGCGCTCGACGAGCAGAGCGTGCAGCTGCGCGGGAACTTCGCGGCCGACGGCTGGGTGGTGGGCGTGCCGATGCGGAAGGTGGGCGCCGAGTGGGTGGCCACCGCGCCGGTCGGGTTCGGGAGCAGCGTCGAGTACAAGTTCCTGATCAACAACTCCATCTGGGTGAATGACCCGGCCAACCCGAAGGTGTCGGGTGCGGGCAACAGCCTGCGCGAGAACGTGTCGTGCACCACCTACACCTGCGAGCCCGCCGCCCCCGAGCAGGGCGCGTTCGACTGGCGCGACGCGGTGATGGCCTTCGTGTTCGTCGATCGCTTCCACGACGCGGACCCGTCGAACAACTGCACCGTCGCCGGCGCCGACCCTGCGGGGCAGTACCAGGGCGGCGACTGGAAGGGCGTCACGCAGAAGCTCAACGACGGCTTCTTCCAGGAGCTGGGCGTCAACACCCTGTGGCTCACCGTGCCGGTGAGGAACGCCACCGTCGGCGGGCGGGGGAGCGACGGCCGGTTGTACTCCGCGTTCCACGGCTACTGGCCCATCGACCTCGAGCAGTACGAGTCGTGCTTCGGCAGCAAGCAGGACCTCGTCGACCTCGTCTCGGCGGCCCACGCGCGCGGCATGCAGGTGCTCTTCGACTTCGCGATGGTGCACGTGCACGCCAGCTCGACGCTCTACGCACAGCACCCCGACTGGTTCTGGTCGCTCGACTACAAGGGCCAGTGCGTGTGCGGCGGCGGCTGCGATTGGAACACCGACGGGCAGCGCTGCTGGTTCACCGACTATCTCCCGCACTGGAACTACACGGTGGCCGCGGCGCGCGACTACACGGTGCGGCAGGCGGTGAAGCTGCTCGAGGACACCGGGGCCGACGGGTTCCGCCTCGACGCCATCAAGCACGTCGACAACTCGTGGCTGCTGCAGCTGCGCACCGAGGTCGAGCAGCTCGCCGCCACGCGCTCGCCGCGCCCGCGCATGTACTTCGTGGGTGAGACCTACGACTTCGGCAACCGCGACTACCTGAAGTCCTTCGTCGACCCGAAGACGAAGCTCGACGGGCAGTTCGACTTCCCGCTCCGGCTGCAGCTGCTCGAGGCGGTGGTCTCGCGGCGCGCGCCGATGACCGCGCTGCGCGACTTCGTGAACACCAACGACGCGTTCTATGGGCCCAACACGTTGATGAGCCCGTGGATCGGCAACCACGACCTCGGCCGCGTCATCCACATGGCCGAAGACACGCCGATGTGGGGCGACCCGTACGCCGACGGAAAAGACCGCGCCTTCAACAACCGGCCCACGCTGCCCGCGTACCGGCGGCCCTTCGAGCGCCTGGCGAACGCCTTCGTGTTCCTGCTGACCAGCCCGGGCGTGCCGCTCCTCTACTACGGAGACGAGATCGGCCTGCCCGGCGGCGGCGACCCCGACAACCGGCGCTTCATGCAGTGGACCGGGCTGTCGGCTGATCAGCAGTGGTTGCGCTCGCGCGTGGCGGCGCTGGGGGCGCTGCGCAAGGCCCACCCCGCACTGCGCCGCGGCCACCGCACCTCGCTCGCGGCGACCGACGACGTCTACCTGTACTCGATGAGCGACGGCGTCGAGACGCTCTACGTGGCGATCAACCGCGGCGACGCGGATCTGCCGATCGGCTCGCTTCCCGCGAAGCCGCTGCGCGACCTGCTCAACCAGACGTCGGTGAGCGGGCCGACGGTGAACATTCCGGCGCGCAGCGCGCGGGTGCTCAGTGAGTGACCTCGACGAGCTGCCCCGACGGTCGAAGGCGCCGTGGGTGGTGCTCGCGGTGCTGGTGGTGGGCGGGTTGGTGGGGTGGAAGCTGCTGCACCCCGCGCCGGTGCCCGAGAAGCCGGAGCGCCTGCTCTTTCGTCGTCAGCTCGTCGACTGGGTCATCGCCCGCGCGCGAGGTGAGGACACGGCGGGTGCGCTGCTCGACGTCTGCGTCTCTGCCGCCCAGCCCTGGCCCGAGGTCGCGAAGGCGCTCACCGCGTTGCCGGCCGCGTGGGACGACCGCGACGCGCTGAAGGCCGCTACGAAGGAGCTCAACCGCGCGACGCACGCCAGCGGGCTCGGGTACTGGGTCGACCCGCAGTTTCCGAATGGGAAGCCGCTGCTCACGACGTACGAGGTGCTGCGGCGCGTGCCGTGGACCAGCGGGGAAGCGAAGGTCGAGGCGCTCCACGTGCGGCGGCTCGACACCATCAACCTCGAGCTGCAGCTCCTGGGACACGCAGGGGGAGATCAGCCCGCCGTGCTGCGCGACCGCATCGAGCTGTCGGTGCTCGACAAGCTGCGGGTGGACGACGACGACAAGCCGAACGAGGTCGACGAGCTGGCCGCGACGCTGTGGCGCGAGCGGCTCACTCCGCTGGTCGAGGCGGGCGGGCTGGTCGAGGCCGAGAAGCGCATCAACGAGCGAGAGCGCCGCGCGCGGGAGATGGAGAAGCGGCTCAAAGGTGGCCGCATTCACGTCGCGCGACCGGAGCGGTTGGTGTTCGGCGCGGCGTACTTCGAGAACCTCGAGCCCTACACCTCGACGCGGCGTCGCGGAGGTCCGTTGATCCTCGCCAGTGACCTGAACGCGCTGCGACGGGCTGATGAGGCGCTCGATGACAGCGCGGGGTTGCGGGCGTTGATGCAGGTCATCGAGCTGGAGGCCGACCTCGTCGAGACGCATGAGGTGCGGCACGCCATCGACGCGCGCGAGCTGGAGACGCCGGCGTTGGTGCAGCGCCTGGTGGGCGAGAGTGACCTGCGCTTCGGGAAGATGGCTGAGCGGGAGCTGCGGGCGTTCCTCGGGCAGCTGCGGGACTCGAAGGCGCCGGCGTGCCTGAGCGTGGTGGCGTTCGCGCAGTTGGCTCGCGGGCGTCACGCGCAGAGCACGCCGCACTTCTTCGCGGCGCACGCGCTGCTGGCGACGCTGGCCGAGGTGGATGGGGAGCGGGGATTGTCGAAGACGGCGGTGCTCGAGGTGATGAAGGTGCTGTGTGCGCTGCCGGACGCGGAGCTGCGGGCGCGGGCTGATGCGGCGGCGGTCACGCTGTATGGCGTCGAGTTGCCGGCAGCGAGAAGCGAGGGGTCGTCGGGTCGGTGAACGGTGGGCTGCGGCGAGGGCGTACGTGCAGCGCGGCGCGCGGCGTCTCGATTGTGGAAGTCGCGCGCTGATCAACGGCGGCCTTGAGGGTGGGTGTTGACGGCGAGCGTCGGGGCGCAGCGCTCAGGACTGGCATGCCCCTCGGCGCGCGACGTCTCGACTGGCGAAGTGGCCGGTTGATCAATCACGAGCGCGCTCATTGATCAGCACGCGCAGAGGGCGGGTCTTGGGTTGCTTTAGGAGCGTCCCCACACGTCTAAACCAGACCAAGAAGGTCCTTCACGAAGCGCGAGAACCCCGAGTCACCACAACGCTCGCGGCGCGCGGCTGTTGCTCGTGGGCACCGCGGCGGGAGCCCGGAAACGTCTCCGCACCTCAAGGCTTTGCCCAGCGCCTCGCACTCAACTCAGCCCACGAGCGCGCTCAGATCCCGGACCCACGCGTTCAGCTGCTCTGCCTGCGCGCTGAGCTCCTCGGCCGCGGCAGCCGACTCTTCCGCGGTCGCGGCCGTGCGCTGCACCACCGCGTTCATCTCTCCCATCGCCTGGCTCACCTGCCCGAGCCCCTCGGCCTGCTGCTTCGACGCGTCGGTGATGCGCCCCACCAGCGCCGACGTGCTGGATCCGGTGGTGGCGATCTCCTTGAGCGAGCCGCTGAGGTGGCCGAGCACCTCGGCTCCCGCGCCGGTGGTCTGCATGGCGGCGCCGACGTGCCGCTCGCTCTCCTTCGCGGCCAGCGCCGCGCGCTGCGCGAGGGAGCGCACCTCCTCTGCGACCACGGCGAACCCGTGCCCATGCTCCCCGGCGCGCGCGGCCTCCACCGCGGCGTTGAGCGCGAGCAGGTTGGTCTGAAAGGCGATGTCTTCGATGGCCTTCAAGATGCGGCTGATCTCCCGCGAGGCGTTGGTGATCTGCGCCATCGAGCCTTCCATCTCGTGCATCGACGTCGTGCCGGCCTCGATGAGTGTCGCGGTCTGCAGCGCCATCGCCTTCGCCTGCTGCGAGCTCTGCGCGTTCTGCTGACTGCGCGCGGAGACGTCGGTGAGCGAGCGGGTGGTCTCCTCGAGCGCCGAGGCCTGCTGCGTGGCGCCGGCGGCCAGCGACTGGCTCGACGCCGCGATGCTGCCTGACGCGTCGGCGACTTGCTTCGCCCCGGCCGACAACCCGTCGATGACCTTGCTGATGGGCGCCACCACGCTGGTGCGCACGAAGCGCACGACGAAGGCGAAGGCGCCGAGCGCGAGAATGATCAGCCCGCCCGTCAACCACAACGAGAGGCGCGCGCCCGATTCGATGGCCGCCGCGGAGCGCTTCGACAACGCGCCCACCGTCTCCGAGACGGCGAGGCCCGAGTCGATGGCGCGGGTCGAGCGTGAGATCCACTCCGCGCCCGAGACGGGGTACGGCTGCTGGGCGTCACTGGCGGCGTACACCTGCTCACGCAGCGCCTGGTAGTCGACGAGGAACTCGCGCTGGAAGGTGCGCACCGCGAGCTTGAGCTCGTCGGGCGTGGCGGGGCTCTCGGCGAGGCCGACCACCTGCGCGGCGGCGACCTCCACCACCGCGCGGTAGCCGAGGAGCGTGGAGCGCAGCTCCGGGCTGATGGGCTGGCCGGAGGCGATGACGCCGCCGAGGTTGGCGCGCTCGCGGCCGGCGTATTCGGCGAGCGTGGCGAGGTTCGCGCGGAGCACGGCGTTGTAGAGCAGCACGCGCTCGCGCTCGTCGGCGGGGCGCAGCACGGCGTCGCGCAGCTCGAACTCGCGCGAGATGTTGACCGTCGCGTCGCGGACCCAGGTGGCGGGGGTGAGGCTCTTCGCCCGTACGCGGTCGCGGTCGGTCTTCACCGTCGCGAGCGCTTCACGCCACCGCGTCACCGCGCGCTGCACCTCGTCGTCGGTGGCGAGCGCCGCGAGCTGCGCGTCGACGGCGGCCACCGCGAGGTCGCCCTTCGCGCCGACCTCATGGAACCGCTCGACCAGCGCGGACGGTGAGTCCTTCGTGTGGAGCAACGTCGTGCCGGCGCCGCGCTCGATGGCCTGCCAGCCCGCCGCTTCGTTGAGGGAGCCGGCGATGGCTTCGAGGCGGCCGTACCGCGCGGCCAGCGCCTGTTCACCGAGAGACTGCTTCACCTGCACGCCCATGAAGATCAGCGACACCGACAACAGCAGCGACATCATGAGGGTCAGTTTTGCCTGAAGGCCCATGAAGAAATGGGTAACGGGTCCCCTCGGCAAAGCTGATCAGTTTGGCCGCCAGCGTCGTGACGATCCGTTCCACTCTGAAACGGAGTGGGACGTGGGCTACCCACCCCTTCATTCCGCCGACAGCGCAGCGGCCAGCTCGGTGACGTCGGCGGCGCTCAGCTCGGGGGTGTTCTTCTTCACGTTCTCGAGGAGTTGATCATCTCCGGTGTGCTCGCTGGCGCAGCCGGCATGGAGGTAGCCGGGGCCCTTGCGGACGAACGAGCCGGTGTCGACCTCGCGCTCGATGACCACGCGCAGCGCGCCCTTCTCGATGGCCTCATCGCACTGCATGCACTTGCTGCGACCGGTCGCGGCGCGCTCGGCGAAGGGGTACGGGCGCTCGCCGGCGGCGGCCTTCGGCTTGGCGCTCGCGAGCTGGGCCTCGAGCTTGTCGCGATCAGGCACGGTGCCGGTGAAGGCGTTGAGGGCTTCCTTCACCAGGGCGGGCTTCTTGCCGGCGGCGCAGGTGAGGTGGTGCCAGAAGTAGCTCGTCTCGCCCTCGTTGAACTGGTTGGGCGTCTCTTCGCCGAACCGCAGCACGCCCTTGTCGATCTTCTGGCGGCAGGTGCGGCAGGTGGCGCGCGACGACTTCGACTCTTCGATGACGTTGGCCATGGGCGCAGACTGCATCGAGATGTGATGGAGGTCGAGCGCGCGAGTCTTTGTATGTTGCGTGCGTGCCGCTCACTGCACCGGATGCTTGGATGGTCGTCGCCCAGCCAACTGCTGTATGCCCGTCGCCTCTGGGCGCGGACTTTTCGATCGTCCCATGAAGGCAAATTGCTGCGCTGTGACGCTCGCTTTGACGGCCGCTCTTTCTGCCTGCGTTTGTCCCGACGCGCCCGTGGATTCGGGATGGTGGCCAAATCGAGGCCACGGGCGGGTGCAATGCACCTGAATCGTCTTTCCACCCAGAGCGCAGTTGCGGACGCCGAGGACCCGCGGTCTACCGCTCACCTGCAAGCCCAGCGGCAGTTGTTGACCATCGCCTTCGACGTCACCGCCCCGCCGGCGCCAGGCAGGAGAGCGACCTATGGACAAATGTCGGTCACTCCCCCGGCGCAGGACGCGCGCTACTTCTTCTCAGGCGGCAGCAGCACGCCATCCACCACGTGCACGATGCCGTTCCCCGCGCGCACCGAGCCGACGATCTTCGCGTCGTTCACGTATGTCTGCCCGTCCTTCACGTGGAACACGACGTTCTGTCCGTTCGCCACGCCGAGCTTCATGCCCTCCTTCATCATGCGCGTGTCGTAGACGGACACCGCGACGTGGTACTTGAGGATGTTCTGCAGTGCCTCCTTGCTCTCGGGCTTGAGGAGCCCCTCCACCGTGCCCTTCGGCAGCTTCGCGAACGCGTCGTTGGTGGGCGCGAAGACCGTGAACGGCCCTGCGTTGGTGAGCGAGCGCACGTAGTCGGCGGTCTTCAGCGCGGTGACGAGCGTGGTGTGGTCCTTCGAGCCCACGGCGACGTCGACCACGGTGGTGGGCTGCGGGGGATCTCCGGCGAACGCGAACGAGGAGACCGTGACGAGGGCGAGCAACAACGAACGACGCTTCATGGGGCGGCCTTTCGGGTGATCAAGCGATGAGGTCCATCGACTGACTGCGGCGGAGCGCTCGCCACGTCGCCACGCTGCCCAGCAGCGCCGGCCACGCGATGGCGAGGACGAGAGCGAGCGACGGGCCGAGCGCGTTGGCGAGCCAGAAGCCGACCGGGCCGAGCACCGACAGCTCCGGGTCGACGCTGGCGAGGATGCCCACCCGCGCCGCCTCGCTGGGGTTGAGGGCCGAGAGCGCGAAGACCACCTGCGGCGGCAACGAAGTGCGCAGCAGCACGGTGATCAACAACACGTCGTGCAGCGCCGCGGTGACCACGAACAACAACATCGCCCACACCATCGCGCGCTCGGTGTTCTTCGCGTGGGCCGAGATGAACAGCCCCAGACCGACGAACGCGAAGACCAGCGACGCGCACACCGCGAGCGACTTGAAGCCGATGAGCACCAGCCCCGGCTCCGGCTCGACGAAGGCCGCGGCGACGAAGCAGCCCACCAGCAGCACCACCAGCGGCCCGACGAGCACCAGCAGCCGCGAGGTCAGCAGCGCGAGGAACCACGTCGAGCGCTTCACCGGCTGCGCCAGCATCAGCTCGCAGAAGCCGCTGGTCCGCGCGCGCACGATGGCGGCGTGCGTGCCCACCAGCACCACCAGCGGGAAGATGACCAGCACCGCGTTGGCGAGGTTGAGCAGCACGCGCGAGAGCCCGGTGAAGCCGAGCACCGTCGACTCGCGCAGGCCGAGCCACACGAAGGCCGCCGCGAGGCCGAGGTACAGGGTGGAGGCGAACGCCACCCAGCGCGAACGGAGCGCGTCGGACAGCTCGAGGCGAAGGAACGCGATGAAGGGAGTCATGGGAGCTTCCTCGTCTTGCTGCGCACGGCCTCGCGCACTTCGTCGAAGGTCACGCCTTCGTTCGCAGCGAGGAAGCCGAAGTCCATCGGGGTGGGGTGGCCGCTCGAGAACTTCGCGGTCGTCGGGTCGACCCAGCCCTCGGCGTTGGGGCCGCGCACCCACTGGGCCTTGAGGCGCGGGTGTTCTCGGTCTTGCCAGGCGACGAGGCAGCCGACGTCGTCGAAGAACTTGCGGCGCCCGTCTTCGAGCAGTGCCTGCGCCGCGGGGGCCCGCTCGCTGAGCAACATCGCGCAGTGGGCGCATGGTTGTTTGCCCCAGATGGGCTCTTCGGGGCGCGGGGTGGAGTCGCAGGCGGTGAGGGTGAGGATGAGGAGCAAGGGGAGGAGGAGACGCGGCCCCTCACCCCGACCCTCTCCCCGCGTGGCAGGGAGAGGGAGCCTGGGGCGGTTCATGACTTCACCTCGCGCGGCCGCAGCGGAATCACGCGCCCCGGCGCCTCTTCCTGCCAGCGCGCCAGCTCGAGCGGCCCGTCTTGCACCACGCGCCCCTCGTCGAGCTGAATCACCCGCTGCACCAGGTGCTGCACCTCGTCCACCCGGTGGCTGCACAACACGAGGATGGAGTTCGCCGGCCGCGCCAGCACGTCTTCGAAGAAGGTGGCGCGCGCCGCGGCGTCGAGGTTGGCGGTCGGCTCGTCGCACACCAGCACCGGCGCCTCGGCGGTAAGCGCGAGCGCGGCCAGCAGCTTCTGCTTCATGCCGCCCGAGAGGTCGCGCACCCGCGTCTTCGCCACCGCCTCGAGGTCGAGCCCCAGGCGCTCGGCGCGTTTGATGACCGCGGCGGGCTTGCGGCTGCGCAGCGTGCAGATGGCGGCCACCAGCTCTTTCACCGGCGCGTCGAGCGGCGGGGCGATCTGCGGCATCGACGCCAGCGAGCGCAGCGCGACCTCCGGTTCCTTCGCCACGTCGGCGCCGAACACCGTGATGCGGCCGTCGACGCGCAACAGCCCACACAGCGCGCGCAGCAGGGTGGTCTTGCCCGAGCCGTTGGTGCCCACCAGGGCCACGCGCTCGCCGGGCTTGAGCTCGAGCGACACCGCGTCGAGGGCCTGCACCGCGCCGAACTTCTTGCTGACGTTCTGGATGGAGATCATCGCGCCAACTCCCTGTGCGGCTTCACCGCGGGCTTCTTGTCCTGCAGCACCAGCGTGGTCGCGAAGTACGGCAGCGCCGACGCCACCGCGTCGTAGAGCCCGAAGGCCGCCGTGCCGTGGAACCACTTCAAGTCGGGGTGCGCGTCGGCCAGCACCGACGACGCGCGCTTCACCTGGAACGCCACGTCGCCCACGCCGTCGCGGTCGAGGTCGTAGCCGGCGTACGAGTCCCAGTGGTTGCCTTCGAAGTCGACGCCCAGCGCGTCGCCGTTGCCGTCGACCTCCACCAGCACGTCGTTCCCCGTGAAGTCGTTGTGGAGGAACGTCGCGCCGTGCTCGCTGGAGTGCGTGCGCAGCGCCACCGCGTTGAGCGCCAGCACGTTGTCTTCGAAGAGCACCGGCTGCTTCGGGTCGCGCGGTGTCGAGTCGAGGTAGGTGCCGGTGGTGTTGGCGACGATGGCGTTGCGCCGCAGCGTCACCGCGTCGGCCTCCTTGAAGCCGATGCCCATGCCCGCCGCGCCGCGCGCGCCCGACAGCTCGTTGTCTTCCGCGAGCACGCGCGCCGAGTACATGACGAAGATGCCCACGGTGTTGTTGCGCATCACGCTGCGCCGCACCGTCGAGTCGTGCGCGTACATGAAGTGTGTGCCGTAGCGCCCGCCGGTGATGACGTTGTCTTCCAGCGTGACGTGGCGCGAGTACCAGACGACCAGGTCGCGCACGTCGTGCACGCGCAGCCGCCGCACGCTCGAGCCGTGCGCTTCCCACAGCTTCACGCCGTCGCCGCGTTGGTTCTCCTCGATGCCCGGGCGCCCGGAGATGTCCGCGTCTTCCAACAGGCACGAGTGGCACTGCTCGAAGGCGATGCCATACAGCGTGTCGCGCACCGTCACCCGCCGCACCACCGCGCGCTCGCCGGTCACCTTCAGCGCGCCGTCTTCGAACGACACCCGCGCGCCCGACTTCTCGAACACCACGTCTTCCACCAGCACGTCGTCGCCGTGCACCTTGAGCACCGTGCCCTGGCCGCTGCCCTCGAGCACCGCGCCGTCACAGCCGTGCAGCGCGATGGCGCGTTTGGCTTCGAAGTCGCCCTTCACGCGCCCCGAGACCCACAGGTCGCGCGCGTCACCCGCGAGCGCCGCGCGCAGCTCGTCGCCGTCGCGCACCACCACCCCGCCCTGCGGGCACGGTCGATTCACCGGTCCGGGGGCAGCGAGCACGACGAGGAAGAGCAGCGCGGCGCCCATGACTCACTTCTCCACGCTCTTGAGGTAGCTGAGGATGAAGGGGAGCTCGGTCTTCGGGTCGACGTTCTGGTTCGGCATCGGCACGAAGGTCTCGGCGAGCAGCTTCTTCGCCACCTCGTCTTCCTTCACCATGATGTCGGGGCGGAGGATCATCGACTTGATCCACGTCTCGGTGCGCCGCGCGGTGACGCCCTTCAGGTCGGGGCCCACCAGCTTGCCGCCGCCGATCTTGTGGCAGGCGGTGCAGCCCTTGGCCGCGAAGAACTCCTGGCCCTTCGCGATGTCGGCGGGCGCGGTGCTCACGGTGAACTCGGGTACTTCGATGACCGTCTTCGCGGGCGCGGCCGGCGCTGCGGCGACGGGGGCAGGCGCAGCGGCGACGGCGGCCGGCGGCGCTTCCTTCGGGGCCTCGGTGCAGGCGGAGACGAACAATGCAGCGGCGAACGCGATGCGTTTCATGACGGTCTGGCTCTTTCGTTGAGGGGGAAAACGCGGGGGCCGACGACGACACCGGCCCCCGCGGGTACGTCACTTCGATTTCGGCTTCACCATGAAGTAGCCCATCATCTCGAGGTGCAGCGCCGAGCAGAACTCGGTGCAGTACATCGGGAAGGCGCCGGGCTTGTCCGCGACGAAGGTCACGTTCTCGTGCTTGCCTGGCTCGAGCGACAGGTTGACGTTGTACATGTCGATGGTGAACCCGTGGACCTGGTCCTCGGCCTGTTCGATCGACGTGAGGTGGAGGTGCACGGTGTCGCCCTCTTCGACCTCCACCCGGTCGGGCGTGAAGTGGCTGCGAATGGCCGTCATGTAGACGTGCACGTCCTTGCCCTTGCGCTCGATGCGCTCCTTGCCCGGCGTCACCGCGAACTCGTCTTTCTCGTCGGTGTAGGGGTTGGTGCCCATCGGGTAGACCTTCATGGGCTTCAACTTGTCGGCCTTGATCATCTGCGCGTAGTGCGGCTCGCCGATGCCGATCGGCATGTCGGCCAGCAGCTTCATCGGCCCGTCGATGCCCACCAGCTGGAAGTTCTGCGGGTAGAGCGGACCGATGTTGGCGAAGCGGTCGATGCTCATCTTGTTCATCGCGACCACGTACTTGCCGTCGGGGCTCACGGTGTCGCCCTCGGCCGCGAGGATGTGGCCGATGTTGTAGTGGACCGGCAGCTTCTCGACGACCTTCAGGCTCTTGAGGTCCCACTTCGCGACGACGCTCTCGATGAACACCGAGGTGTAGGCGAAGCCCTTGTCGTCATAGACCGTGTGCAGGGGCCCGAGGCCGATCTCCACCTGGCCACGAATGGTGTCCTTGAAGGGGAGGATGCCGAGGCCGTAGCCGTCTTTGCCTTCGAAGGTGCCGGCCTCGATGAGCGCCTTGATCTTCTCGAAGCGGTACACGGTGGCGTGGGTGTCGAGCTTGCCGCCCACCACGATGTCTTCACCGTCGGGGGTGACGTCGACGCCGTGCGGAGACTTCGGCTCGGGGATCAACGTGAGCACCTTCTCGGGGCCTGACACCTCGAGCGGCAACACCTTCACGCCCTTGATGACCTTCGCCTTGCCGTCCTTCACCAGCTGCTCGGCCTTCTTCCAGTTGATGACGTGGAGGAAGTCGGTGTCGTTCTGCGACGCGCCCGACTCGACCGGCGGGTTGCCCTCGAGGATGCCGCCGGTGGCCATCTCGGTGTTGAAGCTGTTGATGAAGATGTAGCCGTCAGAGGCGCGCTTGCCCGAGTCGGCGAGGTCCTGCGTGTAGGGGGGCAGCTCGACGCCGAACGACTCGCTCTCGATGATGCGCCCCTTGTTCTTGTCGAACTTCCAGAACATCGCCAGGCCGCGGTACTTCTCCTTGTACTCGCTGACCGGCGCGTACTCGCGGCCCAGCGGCGCGGGGTACTGGCTGGTCTCGATGACGTAGTCGGTGTTCGGCGTGACGAAGGCGCCGCCGTGATCAGACGCCACCAGCGTGTTGGGCACGATCTGCTTGGTGGTGAAGTCCACCAGGTCGACCACCGCTACACGCGCGTTGGCCTTGTCGTTCACGAAGAGGAAGCGGCCGTCGTAGTCGCCGTTGGTCTCGCTCAAGTTGGGGTGGTGCACGTCGGCCCACGAGAGCGTGGTGCCCTTGTACTGCTGGCCCCCCTCGAGCACCTTGTTCGACAGGCCGCCGTAGCCGAAGCCCTGCCACGGCTCGGGGGTGAACACGCCGATGACCTTCAGCAGGCGCATCGACGGCACGCCGATGGTGAGCACCTGGCCCGACTGGCCGCCCGAGGCGAAGATGACGTAGTCGTCCTTCTGGCCGCTGGGCTTGTAGGTGAGCAGGGCGGCCTCGACGTCGGCCTCCGAGAGCTTGCGCTCCTGCATGATGCTCTTGAGCGAGCCGCTCGCCTGCGCGGTGGCGGCGCTGCCTCCGGTCGAGGCCGCGCCTCCGTCTTTCGAACAGCCATAGACCGCTGCTCCGAGCGCCGCGACCGCGACGAGCGAGCTGATCAGCTTCATCTTCATGGTGAACCTCCCGAGGGGGAAAAGGCCTGCGCGGGACCCCACTGCTTCGTCCGTGCCACCGGGGCCTCCGAGCGGCGCCTGCCGACGCGCGTCAAGGAGGTGTTCCATGGTGTTTCAATGCGAAACGCCGGTCGCCACCAGCAGCTCGGCGATGCGCTGGCGGAGGATGAGGCCGTCGCCGTAGGCGGGCACCTCGATGGTGGGCAGCCCGGCGGCGCGGCGGAGCACGGTGGTGGCGCTGCGACCGAGGGCGTCGTCGCACTGCGCGCAGAAGCCCTCGTCGCCCAGCTCGATGGCGTGGTGGTACTCGAGCTGTTCCCACAGGCCGTCGACCCATTCCCGGTGCGGCGTGGGCGCGCAGATGGCCACCAGGCCCCCGTGGTCGCGAGCGAGCGCGCGGCGGTAGAGCGGCTGGCGGCCGAGCTTCTTCTCCAGCGCGGGGAAGAGCACCCGCTCCTCGACGGCGATGCGCTGCAGGAGCGCGCGGCGGAACTCGTCGAAGCGGTCGGTGGCGACGTCTCCGGTCGCCGGCAGCGCGCGCTTGAGGAGACGGCCGAGACGCCGATGTTCCGATTCGAAGTACGCCGTGAAGGGGCCCGCCATGGTGACCTCCGGAAACGAGTGTGACGGCGGGGGTTGCACGCGCTGTGCCCCCATGGCGCGCGCGATGCAGTGCGGCAGCGCCATGCGCCTCTACGTGAATCGGTTCTACGAGTTCCTCTCGCGTCCGCTGAAGCCGGCGTCGCGGGTGGTGTTGGCGGTGTTGGCCATTCCCCTCGCGTTGTCGTTCACGCAGCCGCTGTGGCGGATCTCGATGGAGGCGCCGCAGTACCCCAACGGCCTCACCATGGACATCTACGCGTACACGGTCGAGGGCGGGAACAACGGCCAGCACATTCAGGAGATCAACACCCTCAACCACTACATCGGCATGCGCACCCTCGACCGCGAGGCGATGAGCGACCTCGACTGGATCCCCTTCGCGCTGGGGGCCCTCTTCATCTTCGCGCTGCGGGTGGCGGCCATCGGCAACGTCAGCGCGCTGCTCGACCTGGTGGTGATGACGACCTACGTGAGCGCCTTCGCCTTCGGTCGCTTCGTCTACACGCTCTACATCTTCGGCCACCACCTCAAGCCTGACGCGCCGGTGAAGGTGCCGGGCTTCATGCCGGCGGTGCTGGGCAGCAAGCAGATCGCCAACTTCACCACCCACAGTTGGCCGCAGTGGGGCTCGGCGATGCTGGGCACCTTCGCGGTGGGCACGGTGCTGGTGCTGCTGTGGCACCTCGTCTCGGGCCGGCGCGAGGCGGTGAAGGCCGAGGCGGCAAAATGATCAGCCGGGCCGTCGCGCTCCTGCTGGTGCTGGCCGCGCCCGTCGCGCACGCGGCGGCGTGTTGTCTGTCGGCGTCGGTGGTGGGCGTGGGGCGGCTCTCGGTGTGGGAAGACGCGGCGGGCGGGTTCTCGTCGTCACTGAGCCACGGCACCGGCCGGTGGGACGCGTGGAACCAGTACCGGCCCTTCGCCGCGACGGTGCGTGAAGACGAGGTGCGGCTCGAGGCGTGGGCGATGGTGCGGCTGGCCGAGCAGTGGCAGATGTCGGCGCGCGTGCCGTGGGTGGTGGGCGTGCGCGGCGCGGGTGACGCGAGCTCGGTGGGCACCGGCGTCGGTGACGTGAGCGCGGCGGTGCGGTGGGAAGCCATCTCGCTCGGCGCGTACGAGCACGTGCCGGGCGTCGCGCTGTCGTTGGGGCTGACGGCGCCGACCGGGCGCCGGCCGGAGCAGGCCACCGACGCGCTGGGGGCCTCGGCGACGGGGCGCGGCGCGTGGAACGCGAGCCTGGCGGTGGCGGCGGAGTACGCGGTGGCGCCGTGGTTCGTGCGGCTCGACGTGGGGGCGCTGCTCAACGCGCCGTTCGTGCGCGCCGACACCGGGGCCACGCAGACCTTCGGGCCCGGCGCGCAGGTGGCGCTGTCGGGCGGGCGCGAGCTGTTCCGCGAGAAGCTGGTGGTCGCGCTGTCGCTGCGCTTCGAGCACGAGTTCCCGATGTGGCTCGACGGGGTGCACACCGCGCGCACCGACAGCTCGAGCCTGACGTCGACGCTGAGCGCGGCGTGGAAGGTGACGCCGCACTGGACGGTGACGGGCGCGTTCAGCACCGACGCGCTGGGCCACCTCGGCGTCGCGCAGAACAAGGAAGAGCGGCTCGCATTCACCCTGGGAGTTCGACATGGGTTCTTTTGAGAAGTGGTGGCTGGTGGCGGTGTTGCTCGCGGGCTGCGCGCACGCGCCGGTGAAGAGCGCGTTGACCGATACGCCGTTGGTGAGCACCACCCACGAGCAGGCCACCGCGCGGGAGCTCGTCGCGCGCGCCGACGCGACGGTGTTCGTCTTCTGGTCTTCGGGGTGTCCGTGCGTGCGGCGCTACCAGTCGCGCATCGAGGCGCTCGCTCAGGAATGGAAGGCGCGCGGCGTGGCCTTCGTGCAGGTGTCGAGCAACGCCGGCGAGTCGCTCGAGCTGCTGGAAGAGGCGGCGCGCAGCCGGGGCCTGGCGTTGCCGCTGTGGCGCGACGAGCGCGGCGAGCTGGCGGAGGCCCTCGGGGCGCGCAGCACGCCGACGGTGGTGTTCGTGCGCCGCGACGGCGAGGTGCTCTACCGCGGCTGGCTCGACAACGAGCGCGAGGCCGGGGAGCTCGATCGCGAGCCGTGGCTCGAGCACGCCCTCAACGGCTTCCTCACCGGCCAGCCCTTCGCCAGTCGTTCCCCCACGTGGGGCTGCACCATCACCCGTCGTCTGAGTCTGTCGGTTGCACCGAGCTGTCACACCCCTGGAGTCACCCCATGAAATTGTCGCTCTCGCTCGTTCTCTCTGTGTTCGTGCTCGCGTGTGGTCCGGCGCCGACGGCGGTGCAGTCGTTGCCGGTGCGCGCGAGCGCGACCGACGGCGCGTTGACGGTGGAGTTGTTGAGCAGCGAGCCGCTGCACGTCGGGCAGAACCAGGTGCGCTACCGCGTGACGCACGACGGGCAGCTCGCGCCGCACGCGTTGATCACCCAGCACCCGGTGATGGACATGGGGTCGATGAAGCACGCCTGCCCGTTGCTGAACCCCGACCACGCGCCGGCGGAAGACGGGCTGTACCCGGGGCTGCTGGTGTTCACCATGGCGACGATGGACGAAGCGAAGTGGACGCTCTCGCTCGACGTGGCGCTGGAGCACGACGCGGCGCCGGTGACGGTCTCGCTGGGGGAGGTGGTGGTGGCGGACTCGGCGCTGAAGCAGGTGGTGACGCGCGATGGCCGGCGCATCACGCTGACGATGGGCTTCCCGGAGGCACCGCACGTGGGCACCAACGAGCTGATCATCACCGCGCACGTGGCGCACGACATGATGATGATGTCGTTCGACCCGGTGACGGACCTCGCGTTCACGGTGACGCCGGAGATGCCGTCGATGGGCCACGGCTCGGCGCACAACCTCGCGCCGACGCTGAGCGAAGATGGGCTCTATCGCGGCGTGGTGAACTTCAGCATGCCGGGTGACTGGGTGGTGCACCTCGGCGTGGCGGCGGGCGACGCGACCTTCGGCACCTTCGACTTCCCCTTCTCCCTTTGAAACGGGGAGAGGGTCGGGGTGAGGGGCCAAACCTCCTCACCCATTCTCGGGTGCGGCAAGATGTCGCAGGCCGCCGTCACGCCAACCCACTACGCGGTCGCAGATGTCCAGGCTCCTCCTCCTGGCGCTGGTGCTTTCGGCGGGCTGGTCCACCGCCTGCCCGACCTGCACTTGCGCGAACCCGGCGCTGACCACCATCGGCGCTGATCAACCCTTCACCGGTCGACTCCGGCTCGCGACGACGTTCCGCGCCTGGGCGCAACAAGACGGGCGGGCCGAGGTCGATCGCGCTGCGCTGCGAGAGCTCCGGCTCGATCTCACGGCGAGCTGGACCCCGCTCGAGCGGTTGACGTTGATCCTCAACGTGCCGTTGCAGGTCCGCGAGCGCACCGACGTGTCGTTGGCGAAGGAGCGGGGCTTCGGCCCGGGGGAAGTCGACCTCACCGCGCGCGTGCTGCTGGTTGGCGCGCAGACCTTCCGCCCGCGGCATCTGATCAGCCTGCTCGCCAGTGCGCGGCTCCCCACGGCGCCGACGCTCCACGACGCGACTGGGAGCGCACTCTCGCTCGACGCGCAGCTCGGGCCTGGCGCCTTCGTGCCCGCGCTCGGGGTGAGCTGGACGGCCTTCATCGGAGACAGGTGGTCGACCTTCGCGTCGCTCACCGGAGACGTGCCGGTCGAGGGGCGCTATGGGTTGCGCATCGGGCCCGGGGTGCAGTTGGTCGGCGCGGCGCAGTTTCAGCCCATTCGTTGGCTGGGGCTGCGAGCGGGGGTCGACGCGAGGTACGAGGCGGTGTCTTTCCTTCGCGGCGTGGCGAGTCCGGAGTTGGCGGGGCTGCTCACGCAGGCGCTCGCGGACGTCATCGTGTCGCCGGTGTCGCGGTTGTTGATCAGCGCCGGAGTGCGCGTGCCGTTCGTGGATACGCGGCCCGGGCCGGTGAGCAGCACGCCGATCGCCTCGCTGACCATCCTGGTGGACCTATGAGCTCCCTCTCCCTGCGGGAGCGGGGAGAGGGCCGGGGTGAGGGGCAGACCCGAGCACAGCGCACGCTCATGCTGGGGCTGTTCCTCACCGCCCTCACCGCCCTTACCGCCTGCGGTGAACGCGAGCCGGGCCTCTCGGTCTCGGTGACGGCGGAGGTCGCCTCGCCCCTCTCCTTCGACACCGCGACCCTGTCGATCGAGCGGGTGGAACTCGTGCGATGTGAGACGGCGCGACCGTGGTGGCGAGCGTTGTCGCCGCTCTCGACTGCGTGGGCGCATGGCGGGGCCGACGTCGAGGCGACTGATCCGCGCGTGGTGGTGGCTCCGGTGCTGGTGGCGTTGACGAGCGGTGAGGCGCAGCCGGTGGCGGCGTTCGCTCCTCCGCCGGGGGCGGTGTGTGGGGTGTCGCTCACCTTTGCGCCGAGCACCGCGGAGGCGCGCGCGCAGGGGACGACGCTGTTTCTCGAGGGCGCGGGTGTTCGCCAGTTGTCGACGCGCAGGTATGTGGTGACGAAGTCGTTCGATGCGCGGACGCTCGATGAGGCCCACCCGGCGCTCACGTTGCGGTTGCGCTTCGAGGCCGCGCCTCTGGGCGCTGATGGTGATCAGACGCTCGCGGCGTTGCTGGCGACCGTGTCAGTCGTCGCTGATGAGCGGACGTGAACTCGAGTGCGACGCAGTGTGGCTCGTCGGATGGCAAGGCGCCGGCATGGTGGGTGGTCGCGTTGGTGGACCGGCGCGGTGCGCGTCGCAGGCAGCCCCTCGACGGCGAGGCCCGAGGGGACAAGTTGATGGCGGTGGTGCGCCGCTGCCGTGCGACTTCGCGGCGACTATGGACAAATGTCGGTCACCCGCGGCGCGCGCTCGCCTGACCGACATTTGTCCATAGCTGGTCGAGAGGTCGACCCCGGCGCTGGCGGGTTCCATCGCGGACACCACGAAGCGCGAGAACTCGCGTCACCCGACGTCCGAGGTGTGGGGCTGGCCGTCATCGGCACATCCCAGGCCACGTGAATCGCCTGCTCGCTCATTGCCCAGTTGCGCTCGGCGGCCGCTGCGGACGAAGTTGGCTCGCGGGTGACCGACATTTGTCCATAGCTGGTCGAGAGGTCGTCGTCGGCACGGCCCACGCCACGTGAATCGCCTCCCCACTCATTGAGCAGCCGCGCGCAATCCGCTCGCTCAGGCGCGGCATCGTGTCGCAGGGGTCCCCCGGTCCGCCTCGGGTAGTGGGCACGCCATGAACCGCGTCTTCGCCCCCCTCCCCGTGTTGTTCCTCTTCGCGTGCGGCGCGCCCTCCGCGACACCTGATGCCGGCGAGCACCACCACGAGCCCGTCACCGAGCTCCGCTTCGCCGCGAAGGTGGGCACCGCCGACTTCGCCTGCGGCGGCACCTTCACCGTCGGCACGCCGGCGACCCAGTACCAGCCGCGCGATCTCCGCTTCTACGTGTCCGAGCTGACGCTGATCACCGAAGACGGCGCCTCGGTCCCCTTCGAGCTCACCAACGACGGCGTCTTTCAGAACGCGGGCGTCGCGCTCGTCGACCTCGAGAACGCGACGGGCGCCTGCACCACCGGCACGCCGCAGACGCACCCCACGCTGACCGGCACCGCGCCCGGCGGCCACTACACCGCCGTGGAGTTCACCGTCGGCGTGCCCTTCGCCCAGAACCACCAGGACGCCGCGAGCGCCGCCGCGCCGCTCGACTCGACCGCGATGTTCTGGAACTGGCTCGGCGGCTACAAGTTCCTGCGCATCGACGGGCTCACCACCGGGCTGCCGACGGGCCACAACCTCCACGTCGGCTCGACGGGGTGCACGGCCGGCGCGACGCCCAACTCGGTCGCCAGCTGCTCGGCGCCGAACCGCGCGCGCATCGCCCTCACCGGCTTCGACCCCGAGAAGAGCGTCATCACCCTCGACCTCGCGGCGCTCTTCGCCGGCGCGAACCTCGACACCAACCTCGAGATGACCGCGCCGGGCTGCATGTCGGGCGCGACCGACACCGACTGCGCGCCGTTCTTCGCTCACCTCGGCCTGCCCTTCGGCGCCACCGCCGCGGGTCCGCAGACCGTGTTCTCGGTGCAGTGAGATGCGCGCCGCGTTGATCAGCGTGGTGCTGGTGTTCTCGTGCGGTGCGCCGCCCGCGCCAGCGCCGACGTGGACCTGGGACCTTCCGGTCGGCTTCCCCACGCCGAAGGTCCCCGAGGAGAACCCGATGTCGGCGGCGAAGGTGGCGCTGGGCAAGCAGCTCTTCTTCGACCGTCGGCTCTCACGCAACGAGCAGCAGGCGTGCGCGGGCTGTCACGAGGTGGCGCGCGCCTTCACCGACGGAAAGCCGCAGGCCATCGGCAGCACCGGCGAGCACCACCGCCGCAACGCGCAGGGCCTCGCCAACGTGGCCTTCGCCGCGACGCTCACCTGGGCCAACCCGCTCGTCACCACGCTCGAGCGGCAGGCGCTGCTCCCGCTCTTCGGTGAGACGCCGGTGGAGCTCGGCTGGGCCGGCCACGAGACCGAGCTGCTCTCCCGCTTCGCGATGGACGCGGACTACGCCGCGCGCTTCGAGGCCGCGTACCCCGGCGAAGGCGTCACGCTCGCCACGCTCACCGGCGCGCTCGCCAGCTACGAGCGCACGTTGATCAGCGGCGGTGCGCCGTGGGACCGCTACACCGCCGGAGATGCCAGCGCGCTGAGCGCCGACGCGAAGGCCGGCCTCGAGCTGTTCAACAGCGAGCGCCTCGAGTGCTACCACTGCCACGCGGGCTTCAACTTCTCCGACTCGGTGGAGCACGTGAACACCGGCGCGGTCGAGAAACCCTTCCACAACACCGGGCTCTACGACGTCGACGCGCAGGGCAGCTACCCGGCGACCGACACCGGCCTGCACGAGGTGACGTCGCGCATCGGTGACATGGGCCGCTTCCGGGCGCCGTCGCTGCGCAACCTCCGCTTCACCGCGCCGTACATGCACGACGGCAGCCTCGCCACGCTCGCCGAGGTGCTCGACGCGTACGCCGCCGGGGGACATGCGCGGCAGCTCCACGGCGAGCCGAGCCCGCTGCAGAGCGACCTGGTTCGCGGCTTCACGCTCACCACCGACGAGCGCCGCCAGCTCGAGGCCTTCCTCGACGCGCTCAACGACGAGGCCTTCGTCACCGAGTGAGCGGCGAGTATGAGTGAGGTCGTGGCTCTCCCCGTCGCGCAGCTCAACCTCGAGTGGCTCCGGCGCGTGCGCTGGTTCGTGTGGCTCGCGCAGGCGCTGCTCATCACCTGGGCGGTGGTGGGGCTGAGCATTCGCCTCGAGGTGGCGTGGGTGACGGCGTTGCTGGCGCTGGGCTTCGCGAGCAACGGGGCGCTGCTGTGGTGGCAACGCCGGGGCGGGCGCGCGAGTGAAGACGTCATCCTCGCGGTGATGCTGCTCGACGTCGCGCTGCACACCGCGGTGTTCTTCCTCTCGGGCGGGCCCTTCAACCCCTTCACCGCGCTGTACCTGGTGAACGTCGCGCTGGGCACGCTGGTGCTCTCGCGCGGCCGGCAGTGGGTGCAGCTCGCGGCGTGCCTGGGCGGCTTCGGGTCGCTCTTCGTGCTCGAGAAGTTCGCGCCGACGAGCTGGCAGTTGCCGCAACACGCCGAGCTGATGCGGCTGCACCTCGCGGGCATGTTGGTGGCGTTCGTCGTGGCGTCGGCCTTCATCGTGGCCTCGATGGAGCGGCTCCTCACCGCGCTCCGTCGCCGCGACGAGGAGCTGGAGGCGGCGCGCCAGCTCGGCCTGCGCAACGAGAAGCTCGCGGCGCTCACCACGCTGGCGGCCGGCGCCGCGCACGAGCTGGCCACTCCGCTGGGCACCATCGCCATCGCCAGCAAGGAGCTCTCACGCGCGCTCGAGGCGCTCGAGGTGCCGGCCTCCACCCGCGAAGACGCGGCGCTGGTGCGGGCGCAGGTCGAGCGATGCCGCGCCATCCTCTCGCGCATGTCAGCCTCGAGCGGCGAGCTGGCCGCCGAGGGCTTCAGCACGTGGACGGTGGGCGAGTGGGTGACGCTCGCGCTGGCCGACGTGCGCGACGCGGGGCGGGTGACGCGGCCGCCGGTGGAGACCCTGGTGGTGCGTGGGCCGAAGGTGGCGATGGCGCAGGCGCTCGCGAGCCTGGTGCGCAACGGGTTGCAGGCGGCGCGCTCCGGCGTCGCGCTCCGCGTGCAGCAGCAGGGCGCGATGGTGGTGCTGGAGGTGGCCGACGACGGACCGGGGCTCAGCGACGAGGTGCTGCGGAGAATGGGCGAGCCCTTCTTCACCACCCGCGCACCGGGGCAGGGCATGGGGCTCGGCGTGTTCCTCGCGCGCACGCTGGCGGATCAGCTCGGCGGCGCGCTGGAGTTCGAGTCGGTGCCGGGTCGGGGAACGGTGGCGCGCCTCACCTTGCCGACGGAGGCGGGACGTCTCGTAGCTCGGTCTACGCGGTGAGCCTGTCGAAGGCAGCAGAGCCCGGGGCGAGCGGGGCGCTGGGTCGTGCCTGCAGTGCTCGTCGCGATCAGCTGCGAGGCGCGGGCGCTGCGATGCGGGGACGCGCGGGCTTCGTGAGCGGTGTCCGGGGGGGCGGCTCCAAACGGTGCGTCAGCCTCGATGACCGAATCGTCAACAGTGATGACGAGGCTCGGTGGGGCGCGTCCTGTCAGAGCCAGCGCAACAGCCTCCGCGAGGAACCCATGCGTGAATCGTCGAACCAGATGACTGAAGGACTCCCGGACGTGCCGTCGCACAGCGGCCAACGCTGCTCGCCACGCGCGAAGTGGTGGCTGTCATCACCGACGACGATTCGGTCATCGATGCTGACGCACCGTTTGGAGCGGGCCCCAAGGAGACCTCAGCCATCGAGACGTCACGCGCCGCGGAGCACGTTCGTGATCACCCGCCGGCCTGAGCCCCTTCGCCACCACTCGCCCTCGATGCAGGCCGCGACTCCGCGCCGTGGTACGTGGCGACCGCGCGTGCGTGCCTCGAGGTCGCGCCGCTGGGAGAGGTGCCATGACGACCGACGCTCCGACGCTGCTGGTGGTCGACGACGACGACGCGTTCCGGGTGCGGTTGGGGCGCGCGATGAGCGACCGCGGCTTTCAGGTGACGCTCGCCGCCTCGACCGACGAGGCGCTGGCCGCGCTGGTGGATCCGCCGGAGTACGCGGTCATCGACTTACGCATGCCGGGCCGCTCGGGGCTCGAGCTGTTGAGCGCGCTCCACCAGAAGGACCCCAACACGCGGGTGGTGATGCTCACCGGCTACGGGAGCATTCCCACCGCGGTCGAGGCGACGAAGCGCGGCGCGACGGCGTACCTCTCGAAGCCCGCCGACGCCGACGAGGTGCTGCGCGCGCTGGTAGGTGACGGCACGCCTTCACCGGCCGCGGTCGAGACGCCGACGCTGGCGCGCGCCGAGTGGGAATACATCCACCGGGTGATGGCCGACTGTGGCGACAACATCTCGGAGGCCGCGCGCCGGCTGGGCATTCACCGCCGCTCGCTGCAGCGCAAGTTGCAGAAGTACCCGCCGCCGCGGTGACCGTCAGCGTGCGCGCCGCGCGAGCGTCTGCCGCAGCACGGAGGCGCGGAGCTTCGACTCGGCATCCGGCCACTTCTCCTTCAGCTCGACCAGCGCGCTGAGCTCGAGCACCGCCAGCGGGCGACCGGCGAAGCTGACGACGGCCGCGCGCTGCCTTGCCGACTCGTAGGTCATTCCGTCTTCGATCGATCCGAGGCAATCGAGCGGCCCCAGCTCGGTCGTGAACAGCGAGTGCCCTGCGCCGAGAAGCGCCTCGCGCTGCCGCGGCAATCGGCGCTGGCCCGGTGCACGAACAACGGCCTTCAGGTCCGAGAGGACCGTGAGCAAGCGATCAACGTTCTCAGGCGCCCGGTCGTGGACGATCTCGACGTCGAACGTGGTCACGGGTGCGCCCTGCGCGACGGCGGCCAGCCCGCCGACGAGCACGAAGTCCACGCCACCGGCCTGGAGGCGGCGGAGCAGCTCGACCAGGTTAGGGCTCACGGCGTGTCACTCGGTGGCGGTGTCGCTTCCGATGGACTCGCGACACCGAACGCTTCACGCAGGGCCAGGGCTGCCTGCGCCGCAGCGTCGTTGAGCGCGAGCCGCTCGTCGACGGAGAGGGTCAAGAGCCAGGTGATCAGCTCGTCGCGCGCCTGATGGGCGTCTTGCTTCGTCGAGGGACGGTCGTCGATCACGGACACGCAGCCTATCCTCAACGCTCGGTGAGCGCCTTCCACGTGCCGCGCTCGCTCTGCTCCAGCACCACCGTGCCTTCCCAGCCGGTGCCGTACAGCGCGGTGTTCACCGTGAAGCCCTCGAAGCGCCGCTGGCCGAGGCCGACCTGCACGTCGCGCGCGGGCCGCGAGCAACCGAGGCTCGACGCCACCGTCTGCACCGCCATCTTGCGCGGGTGTCCGTAGGCCCACGCGGTCCAGTCTTCTTCACGGTGCATGTCGCCCATCGAGATGACGGCCATGCAGGGCGAGACCGTCTTCACCAGCTCCATGGTGGTGCCGTTGTGCGAACCGTGGTGGCCCACCAACATCACGTCGCTGTTGATGACCGAGCCGTGCGCGCTGAGCAACGAGTGGATCGCCTCGACCTCGAGGTCGCCCGTCACCAGCACCGGGTGCCCGCCCACGTCGAGCTTCACCACCAGGCTGTGGTTGTTGGCGTTGGCGAAGGCCTTGGGCTCCCACCCCTCGGTGTTCTGCTTGAGGCCGCCCCAGTACACGGTGAGCTTCGGGTCGACGTCGCCGCACGAGACGGGGTCGATGTGCTCGTCGGTGACGCCCCTGCCGTTCTCGATCTCCGCACGGCTGACCATGCGCAGGGCGTTGCGCTTCTTCGCGTCTTGTTCGGCGAGCTCCTGCGTCTCGCCGCCCGACTCGAGCACCAGGCCGTCGGTGCCGCGCGGCTGGCCGTTGGTGATGAGGTGCTTCACGGTGAAGTTCTTCATCACCAGCGGCAGCCCGCGCGTGTGGTCGATGTGCGGGTGGGTGATGAAGACCGCGGCGAAGGTGCGCTCGAGGTCGGCGCGGCGCGCGAAGAAGCGCTCGAGGTACTCGGTGAGCGCCTTGTTGGAGTCGAACTTCGCCGTGCTCTCACCGCCGGTGTCGATCAGCACCGCCGCGCAGGGGAACTCGAAGAGCGTCGCCGAACCCTGGCCGATGTCGATGACGTGCATGCGCAGGCGCTCGGGCGGCTTCGCGTCGGGGCCGGGCAGTCCGATGTGCGCGCGCGTGGCGCGACTCTCGGGGCGTACGCGCTTCGGGGCGGGACAGGCGGCGAGCAGCAGGACCAGGGGCGCAAGGCGGCGGAACGTCACCGCCCACGTTTTACGGCCAAAGCGTTGCAAATGCGCGCCACTCGCTCCGGGGCCCGCGGCCGCTCGCACTACCTTCGCGCGCATGTCCGACGGCTCTCGACTGGTGGTGTTGGCGGCGGTGGTGTTCGCAGCGTGTGGTCCCGGCGGCGTGGAAGGCACCGGGGGTGGCAGCGGTGGCGGTGGCGGTGGCTCGGCGACGGGCGGCGGCACCGGGGCGTCCTTCCCGCGGGCCGTGAAGCTGCAGGGGACCATCGAGCTGACGGTGCGCAGCTACTCCCAGCCGGGAGGCTCGGTCATCGCCTCGCGCACGACGAAGGGGTCCTTCAGTGGAACGTCGACCACGTCGGCGCTCGGCGGGGTGCTGCGCTACTCGTTCGATCAACCCTTCACGGTCACCGGCACGCAGACGCAGTTCGACGTCACCTTGTCTCCGCGCGACTGCACGAAGACGATCTCCGCCTCGACGGGCTCGAACCTCGAGCTCTACGTCGGCGCGATGTCTTCCGGTGGCTACGTCGCGCAGCTCTTCGGCGACATCCGCACGACCGAGGACGGCACCTGCGCCAACGGCGGCAACGTCGCGTCGGGGTTTCCGCTGACGCTCCCGAACACCGACTGCCCCGACCCGGCCATCAAGGTGCTGTCGAACGCGAACTGGCTGGTGGTGTCCGGAGACCCGCACCTCGGCTTCGACCTCTCGCAAGACGTCACCTGTGACAGGAGCACGGTGAAGATCTCCGTGTCCGTCGAAGGGCTCTGATCAGTTGGTGCAGGTCAGCCCGAGCGCCCGGAGGCTCTCGCAGGCGTTCGGCGCGCTCAGCCCATCGGCAGCGGCGCGGCAGTCGAAGCTCGTACCCTCACAGCCTGCGTAGAGCGTCGCCCAGGCGCACCGGAGGTTGAGGCAGGCGGCCTCTGACGCCTGTGCGCTGCAGGCCTCGGTGACGCAGGCGGTGCCCGACCAGCGGCAGGCTCCGGCGGCGGCGCAGGCAGACTGGAGCTGGCCGGTGCAGGTGCCGCGCTCGACGCAGCGGGGCGTGAGGCGACGGGTGCAGCCGCTGCGGCCGGCTTCGATGGCGGTGCATTGCACCTCGGAGAGCGTGGTGCACGCGCCGGAGCCGGTGCAGCTCGAGGCGCCCGCGTCGGACTCGGGGAGGCCGGCGTCGATGTCGATCGCCGCGTCGGAGGAGGTGGGCGTGGTGGGACCGCAGGCAGTGAGGAGGAGGAGGGCGAGGCGGAGGGCGAGGCGCATTCCGCGACGGTAGTGGGGGCGATCGACGGCGCCATCTCAGCGCAACCTCATCGCGGGCTCCGGTGCGGCGGGCCTTGATGGGGGTGGTCGGGTCGGTGCGCGCGCTCAGTGCTCGACACCTGCGTGCCACGCGCCGCGGACGTCGCGATTGGCTCACGTGGGCTCACCCCGGTGGCTTTAGACACGTCAGGGCGTGCTTGGTCTCAAACGGTCAACGCACCACGAAGAGTGGGAAACAGCTCCAACGATGGAGCCGCCGATGCAACCGAGGGACATGGAGAAGAGGTA